>OGGJ01000225.1_pt1 | contig 61159 bp, 45 predicted proteins | sample 1571071 | NCBI WGS metagenome assembly OGGJ01 (sample SAMEA2581954, study PRJEB24529) | metagenome | biome: Human gut stool | place: China | collected 2011
CGGCGTGCGGACATAATGAATTATGTCCCTACAAAGGATGTTTTCTTATACCGAATTCATATTAACCCAACAAAGAACATCAACAAAGCATACCAAGCCCCCTCCCTTCGGGAGGGCTGGGGTGGGTGTCAGGTGTTCGGGATGGGTTCCATAACAAAAACGGAAGCCGCTATCACTCCTGACGGCGGCTCCCTTCTTCACGTTAGTATGTTATGAAAATTTGAGAGAATTGAAGCTTCACAGCTTCGTTGTTTTGTTTTATTAAACACTGTTTTATAGAGAAAGCATAGAAAATTGTCTTATTTCAGTACGTTGGCCGTTGCCGGGGCGCGCTTCAGCGAGTCCACCTTTACGGTGTCACCCATGGCGACCGACGCTCCTTCGTGCGCCTGCTGGTATGCCGACATATTGGCTTCGGGCTTCACGTCGCCCGTGAAAGCCACCTGTGCGGCGTTGCCGAGCGTAAGGAAGATGGCTACCATCGCAGCGGCCTTGAACAGCGGAACGAGCCTTTGGCGGAAACTGATTGTGCGTGCGCGGAGCATTCCCGGCTCTTCGACAATGGCCTCCAGGCGTGCGTCGAAGTCGTCGCCGAGGGTGTCGGCGGCCTTCTGCGCCTCGCCGTAACAGAACAAAGCCTTGTACTTGGCGAGGCTTGCCGGCACTTCCTTCTGGCTGAAGAATGTGCGGAGGATTTGCTCCTCTTCAAGCGTAGTGCCGCAGTTCCAATAGCGTTCCAGCAGCTGTTCTATGTATTTATAGTCCATATCCTTCGATTTCGTTGTACTTTTGTTTCACCGCCTGGCGTGCGCGGAAGATGTTGACCTTGACCTGTTCCTCGGTGATACCGAGCACCTGGGCTATTTCCTTGTAGCTTTTCCCCTCGAAGTCGCGCAGCTGCATGCAGCTCCTTTGCTTCTCGGGCAGGCTGTCAATGATGCGTCTCACCTGCTCCACCCTGTCCTTTTGCGCCGTGCGCTCGTAAGGGTTGTGCCCCGGGTCGGGAGCGGAGGTCTCGTCGTCGCCGAGCGGCTGGCTGTCAGCTCCTGCCTTTTTCAGCCTGTCCAAAGACAGGTTGCGGCATACGGTAAGGCTGAAAGCCTCGATGGAGTCGATGTCTTGCCAGTCGTCGCGCCTGTTCCATACTTTGAGCAGCGTGTCCTGCACGATGTCTTCCGCCTCCTCGCGGTTGAGGGTAATCCTCAAGGCCAAGCGGTAGAGCATGTTCTTTAGCGGCAACACGTCGTTGCGAAAACTGATTTTTTCCATCTGCCCTCTAATTGAATGACGATTTACGGTTAGAAAAGTTACAGCTATCTTGTGATTATTTTGCTATTTAACTGTTTTTAAGAGAATAGATATTATGGGAGGGATGAGCCGAATTAGCCGAATTAACCCAATGGACATTACAAGCCGTTGGCGGCCTGCCGCTAAGCGGCTGATAATCAGACGGATTGCAAAAGGCCGTCTTTCAGGCTGCAAAAGACGGCCTTTTAGAGTGTAAAAGGTGGCCTTTTGCAAGGCGAAAGGCCATGAATTGCAACGGCCTAAGGCACAATCATCGTGCCGTGCCGCCCGTCGATGGCCGTCGAAAGGGTGATGTTGACGCGGCTGACGCCTGCCGAGATGGCGCTGAAAGCGTTTTCCAGCTTCGGCAACATGCCGCCCGACACCGTACCGTCGGCCGCAAGCCGCTCGAAGTCTTGGCGCGTAATGACGGGTATGAGGCTCGCATCGTCGTCGGGGTCGGCCAGCACGCCGGGCTTCTCAAAGCAGTACACGAGCGTAACGTCGTAACGTGCGGCCAGGGCCTTGGCCGCCTCGCCGGCTATAGTGTCGGCGTTGGTGTTGAGCATCTGGCCGCGACCGTCGTGCGTAAGCGGCGCAAGCACCGGCACAAGTCCTTCCTCGATGAAGTGCGCGAGGCGTTCGCCGTCGACGCGCTCCACGTCGCCCACAAAGCCGTAATCCACGTCCTTGACGGGCCGCCGGTGTGAGAGTATTACGCCGCCGTCGGCCCCGGTCAGGCCGATGGCGTCAACTCCGCAGGCTTGCAGGCGCGCAACGACGTTCTTGTTAACCAGTCCGCCGTAGACCATCGTCACCACTTCGAGCATGGCCTGGTCGGTAATGCGCCGTCCGCCCACCATCTGCGTCTCCACGCCCAAGCGCGAGGCGATGGCCGTAGCGCGCCGTCCGCCGCCGTGTATGAGCACCTTGCGCCCGTCAATCAAGGCGAAAGCGGCCAGCAGGGCGTCGAGCCGCGCGTCGTCCTCAACCACGGCTCCGCCTACTTTTACTAAGGTAAGGGGGTGTTTCATTTATTTTTTCTTTTGAAGTTAAAGGAGTTAAAGAAGTTAAAGGAGTTAAAGACAATAGTTTTGCAAACCGCGTCGCTTCTACAAAGCAGCTCATTGCTATGCCCTTGTTGCGAAAATCAAAGCTATTGTCTTTAACTCCTTTAACTTCTTTAACTTCCTTAACTCCTTGTTGTTTTACTCCAAATAAGTATATCCGTAGAGGCCGGAGCGGTAGTTGGAAAGGAACTCCTTGCCCTCCTCGAGCGATATTTTGCCCTCCTTGACGCTCTTCGCCACCCACACTTCGAGCTGGCGGACGAGCTTCTTCGGGTTGTACTGCACGTACTCCAGCACCTCCTCGACGGTCTCGCCGTCGAAAATCTGGTCGATGTGATACTTGCCGTCCTTCACCGTTATGTGCGCGGCGTTGGTGTCGCCGAAGAGGTTGTGCATGTCGCCCAGTATTTCCTGGTAAGCTCCTACGAGGAACACGCCGAGGTAGTAAGGCTCGTTCTTGCGCGGCGTATGCACCGGCAGTATGTTCGAAATGTTGCGGTTGGTGACGAAGTTTGTTACTTTTCCGTCGCTGTCGCACGTTATGTCTTGCAGTGTCGCACTGCGCGTAGGCCGCTCGTTGAGCCTCTGCAGCGGCACGATGGGGAATATTTGGTCGATGGCCCAGGCATCAGGCAGCGACTGGAACAGCGAGAAGTTGCAGAAGTATTTGTCGGCCAACAGCTTGTCAAGCCCCTTCAGTTCCTCGGGGATATGCTTCAGCCGCTTGGCTATTGAGTTGATTTCGCGGCACACGCTCCAGTACATCCGCTCTATCTCGGCACGCGTCTTGAGGTCAACCATGCCGTGCTCGAACAGGTCGAGGGCGTCCTCTCGGATTTGCTCCGCGTCGTGCCAGTCCTCCAGCATGGTGCGCGGATTGAGGTTGTCCCAGATGTCGTAGAGGTCTTTCACGAGCTTGTGGGAGTTATCCGTAGGCTCATACTCCTCGTCCATCTCGGGCAGCGAGGCCGTCTCGAGCACGTCGATGACGAGCACCGAGTGGTGTGCCGAGAGCGAACGGCCGCTCTCCGTGATGAGGTTGGGGTGCGGAACGCCGTAATGGTCGGCAGCCTCGACGAAGGTATAGATGCAGTCGTTGACGTATTCCTGGATTGAATAGTTGACGCTGCTCTCGCTGTTGGGCGAGCGCGTGCCGTCATAGTCAACGCCAAGTCCGCCGCCGCAGTCAACGAAATCGACGTTGTAGCCCATCTTGTGCAGCTGTATGTAGAACTGCGAAGCCTCCTTCAGGGCGGTCTGTATGCGGCGTATTTTGGTGATTTGGCTGCCTATGTGGAAGTGGATTAGGCGCAGGCAGTCCTTCATGTCCTTCTTTTCAAGTATTTCAAGGGCCGAAAGCAGCTCGGAGCTTGTCAGTCCGAACTTGCTGGCGTCGCCGCCGCTCTCCTCCCACTTGCCGCTGCCCGACGAGGCCAGCTTAATCCTTATGCCGAGGTTGGGGCGCACGCCCAGCTTCTTGGCGGCGCGGCTTATGATGTCGAGTTCGTTCAGTTTCTCCACCACGATGAAGATTCTCTTGCCCATCTTCTGCGCCAGCAGCGCCAGCTCTATGTAGCTCTGGTCCTTGTAGCCGTTGCATATTATGAGCGAGTCGCTCTGGCACTGCACTGCGATTACGGCGTGCAGCTCGGGCTTCGAGCCGGCCTCGAGGCCGAGGTTGAACTTGCGTCCGTGGCTGATTATTTCCTCGACGACGGGCTGCATCTGGTTTACCTTGATGGGATAGATTATGAAGTTCTCCCCCTTGAACCCGTATTCCTCCGACGCTTTCTTGAAACAGCTCCACGTCTTCTCAATCCTGTTGTCGAGTATGTCGGGGAAGCGCAGCAGCACCGGCGGTGTCACGTCGCGCAGGGAAAGTTCGTCCAGCACGTCGTGCAGGTCTATTTGCACGTTGTCCTTGCACGGGCTTACGTACATGTCGCCGCGTTCGTTGATGCCGAAGTAGGATGTTCCCCATCCGCTGATGTTGTAAAGCTCGTTAGAGTCTTCAATCGTCCATTTCTTCATTTAGGTGTGGTTGTGTTATGTTAACTTGTTTTATTCCTTCGTTTATATGGCTCCGGCGTAAGCGACTGTAAGTCAAGCACTTGGCCGAGCCGTGCCGCCTGCGTTGCAAAAGGCCGTCTTTTGGCCTGCAAAAGGCGGCCTTTTACAAGGCAAAAGACGGCCTTTCGGAATGCCGTTTGCCTCCTTTTGCGACATACTGTGCCACCGCCGTCCGAATAAGCCGTGGCGAGTATGCTATATGCCGAGCATCGAGCGCAGCCTCTCCACCGACACTTTTATTTTCTCGTAGTTGTCAAGCAGGTTGACGTCGAGCACATGGCGCGCCTTCATGTAAAACTGTTCGCGGTGCGCCAGCTGCTCCGTCACGAAGCCGAGCAGCTCCTCCGGCGTCTTGCCTTCGAGCAGCGGACGGCGCGTCTTGCCCATACGCAGGTGGGCGCAAAGCACCTCTGGCGACGCTTTCAGGTAGACGGTGTCGCCCTGGGCGTTCATGTAGTCCATGTTGTCGAAGAAGCACGGCGTGCCTCCTCCGCAGCTGATGATGACGTCCTCGAACTCCGCCGCCTCGTGCAGCATCGTCCTTTCGATGCGGCGGAAGCCGTCTTCGCCGCGCTCGGCGAAGAGCTGCGGCACGGTCTTGCGCATGCGTCCCTCTATGTACCAGTCGAGGTCGTAGAACGGCATACCCAGCTCCTTGGCCAGCGCCTTGCCCACGGTGGTCTTGCCGGCGCCCATGTATCCTACGATGATGATGCGTCTCACCGCTTACTTTTTCTTCGAGTTGTTTATTACGTCCATGCACTCCTCGAGCGTAAGTTCCGCCGCGCGGTCGTGCATTGCCTTGGGCAGGCGGTAGTTCTTGCCGTCATACGAGAGGTAAGGGCCGTAACGTCCGTTCATCACTTCGAGCTTAGGCTCGTCGTCGAACGCCTTGATGTGGCGTTGCGTCTCCTGCTGGCGTTTCTTCAGAATAAGCTCCACGGCGGCGTCGAGGGTCAGCGTCATGGGGTCTTCGCCCTTGGGTATGGAGACGTACTTCTTGTCGTGCATGACGTAAGGGCCGAACCTTCCGGCTCCGATTACTACGGGCGTGCCCTCGAACTCGCCGACGGTGCGCGGCAGGCGGAACAGCTCCAGCGCCTCGTCGAGCGTGATTGTCTCCATGCTCTTGTCGGCAGGCAGCTGGGCGAAGCGCGGTTTTTCCTTATCCTCGGCCTTGCCGATTTGCACCACGGGGCCGAACCTTCCTATTTTGACGAACACGGGTTTGCCCGTGCCCGGCTCCTTTCCAAGCTCGCGCTCGCCAGCCTTGTGCTCCTCGCGGGCGTTCATCGTCTTCTCCACGGTCGGCTCGAAGCGGTTGTAAAAGTGTTCGAGCATGTCGGTCCACCGGGCTTTTCCCTCGGCGATGGTGTCGAACTGCTGTTCCACTTTGGCCGTGAAGTTGTAGTCCATGATGGTGGGAAAATACTTCATCAGGAAGTCGTTTACCACCATTCCTATGTCGGTAGGCAGCAGCTTGCCTTTCTCGCTGCCGGCCATCTCGCTCTTTGTATGGTTAGTCAAGCCGCTGCTTGTGAGCACGTCAACCGTATAACGGCGCTCCTCGCCCTTCTTGTCGCCCTTCTGCACGTACTCGCGCTGCTGTATGGTGCTGATGGTGGGGGCGTATGTTGACGGTCGGCCGATGCCCAGCTCTTCAAGTTTGCGCACGAGGCTGGCCTCGGTATAGCGCACAGGGCCTTGCGTGAAACGCTGCGTGGCGGTTATTTCGTCGCGCTGTAGCGGCTCTCCCTCCGTCATCGGGGGCAGCATGTGCGAATCTGTATCCTGGTTTTCGCCCTCGTCGTCGGACGACTCGCGGTAGACTTTCAGGAAGCCGTCGAACTTAACAACCTCGCCGTTTGCCACAAACTGTTCCTCCGCATTGTCCATGCTTATGGTCGCGGTGGTCTTCTCGAGCAGCGCGTCGGCCATCTGGCAGGCCGCCGTGCGCTTCCAGATAAGGTCGTAGAGGCGCTTCTCCTGCTGCGTGCCGTCGATGGTAGTGTCGGCCATGTACGTGGGGCGTATGGCCTCGTGAGCCTCCTGCGCGCCCTTTGAATGGGTGTGGTACTGGCGCGGACGGCTGTACTCCGCACCCCAGTGCTTGGTTATTTCTTCCTTGCTTGAGTTGATGCAGAGCGACGACAGGTTGACCGAGTCGGTACGCATGTAGGTTATGCGTCCGTTCTCGTAGAGGTGCTGGGCCACCATCATTGTCTGCGACACGGTGAAACCGAGCTTCCTTGCGGCCTCCTGTTGCAGGGTGGAGGTGGTGAACGGTGGCGCGGGCGTGCGCCTCATGGGCTTCTTCACCACGGTTGACACGGTGTATTTTGCCGTCTTGCACTTGTCGAGGAAGTCCATAACCTCATCGCGTGTGGCGAAGCGCTTGTCAAGCTCCGCCTTCACTTCGGCCTTCTGCCCGTCGGCCGTCGGCACGGTGAACACGGCGTTCACGCGGTAATACGTCTCGCTCTTGAACGCCTGGATTTCCCTCTCGCGCTCTACGATGAGCCTTACGGCCACACTCTGCACGCGGCCTGCCGAGAGCGCGGGCTTCACCTTGCGCCATAGCACGGGCGAGAGCTTGAAGCCCACAAGGCGGTCGAGCACGCGGCGTGCCTGCTGCGCGTTGACGAGGTTCATGTCAAGGTGGCGCGGATGCTCGATGGCCTCGAGTATGGCCGGCTTTGTTATTTCGTGGAACACTATGCGGTTGGTCTTGTCCTCGTCGAGGCCGAGCACCTCGCACAAGTGCCACGATATGGCTTCTCCCTCGCGGTCTTCATCGCTTGCGAGCCACACCTTCTCGGAGTTCCTTGCATTGTTCTTCAGCTCGGTTACGAGCTTCTTCTTCTCTTCGGGGATTTCGTAGTCGGGCGTGAACGTCTTGGTGTCGATGCTCAATTCCTTCTTCTTCAGGTCGCGTATGTGGCCGTAGCTCGACATCACCTTGTAGTCCTTGCCCAGAAATTTCTCTATTGTCTTGGCCTTGGCGGGGCTTTCGACGATTACCAAATTCTTCTGCATGGCGTCATGTTGGGTTTTCTAATCAGGGCGCAAAAGTAAGCAAAACTTTCGCCACACACCTTATATAATATGGTGAAAATGCCGTTTTTTAAGGAATATTAAGAACCAACGCGTAAACGGCTCACTATCAAGGGGTTTGCAAAAGGCCGTCTTTCGCATTGCAAAAGACGGCCTTTCAGGCGGTAAAAGGTGGCCTTTCGGAAGGCGAAAGACGGTCTTTTGAAATGAGAATGGAGAATGGAGAATTGACAATTATGATTAGCTTTGTCGGCAGACGGCCTTTAAGACGGGCATCATTTTTAATTTTTCATTTTTAATTTTTAATTCAACAAGCCACCCACCCCAACCCTCCCGAAGGGAGGGAGCTTGATATGCCTCGCTTATTACACCCTCGGCGCATCGGGCTTATTGGGCCTATCAGACCCATTGGGCTTATTTCCAAAAGCTGCTTATACGGCCAATCAGGCCCATCTGGCTTATTGATGGCTGTCCGCCCTGCGGTAAACGCAGTACAGGCTTGTCTGCTTTCCGCTTGCAGGTTCTTGCCTAATCTGCACTACGTGCATCTCGTCCTCAATGAGGCGGAGTATGCGGAACGTAGTGCCGCCCTGCGTCTCGACGAACCGTCCGTTGGCATTGAACGTATAGGCGTAGCCCGTGCGCACGGCTGCTGACGGGTCGGCGGTGCGCATAGTCTCGTAAACCGTGTCGGCGGTGATTTCATAGTCGACTGGCTTCAGCTGCGTGTCATGCGCGAAATAGTCCGCTTTCGAGTAGCGGTTGGCGAAGACCAAGGCGTGCGCCTCTGCGCACCGCCACGCCTGCCCCACGGCAAACGCGGCGAAGCCGGCCCCGGTCACTGCCTCCTGTTCGGGCAGTCGGGGATAATCTTCGTCGATGGTGTTCAGGTTGTAGGGGTAGTCTTGTTTGAGCGAAGCCTGCTCGTAGGCCGTCATGGCGCGGTAGACGGCGTAGACGTATATGTCCTCGCCGTCGGCGCGCGTGGCCTGACGCTTGATTATGCAGAGCCTGTCGGCACTTGCGCTGACAACGGTGAACACGTCGTTTTGTCCCGACACCAACTGGTTTGCGCCTTCCTTGAAAGTATATTTTTCAGCCTTGTAGCACTTCATCGGGTACGCGTCGATGCACATGTAGGTGGTGATGGAATCGCCGTCGAAGCTGTACTGCACCGGCGCGCCGCCTATAAGGCCGTCCCAATAGTCGGTTTTCACCATCGTGCCGTCGCCCTTCAGCTCGTGGCTTTCAACGTATTTCCACGCCTTGCCGTCGGTAAGGCGCGTGAAGTCGGCCTCCGACACGAACTGCACCGACGGCACTACGAGTTCTCCGTCCTCGTCGCACGACGTGAAGGAAGCAACCAAAAGGAGTAAAAACAATGACGCTATGAAATGCAAGTGTTTCATGGCCAGGAATTTAAGGGTTACGCCCGCAAATATAACCGTTTTCCCGATAAGTCGTATGAAAAACGGAAAGAAAATGCGAAAAATCGCCTTCTTTCCGTCTGAATATCAATATTTAACAAAAAACCGGGTCAGTTCTCGACTTTGAGGAACATGTCTTTAAGGTTAAGCGTTGCCTTTCGGCAGCCGTGTATGATGTCAAGGCCGGCGTTGCCGTCGTCGGGTGCAAGGGTATAGTTAGGCTCAAAGTCGACGCAAGCCTTGCCAAGGCGTATGTCAGTGCCGCCCGTCTGCACGGTGAGCGGCGGCAGGATGAAGAGCGTCTTCATGCCAACCCGGCCAATGCCGCCGCTAAGGCGCGTCACACGCGTGCCTATACTGTCGATGTCCTGCTTGTGGCGGGCGTAGTAAGAGGCGGAAAATGTAGTGGTGTTGTTGCCCGTGTCGAACATCATCTTGAGCCGCTCGCCGCCCACGTAAAGCTCTATGCGCAGGCCGTTGTTCTCGGTAAGGTAGATGTTGCGCCCCGTTTCGGGCAGTGGAGTGAACTTTGCCGGGAACACGACGCGCCCTTCCTTGGGGTAGACTTGCACCTCGCCGCAATGCCGCATGAAGTCAAGCCCTATTACGAAGTCGCCCATCAGCAGGGAGTCCATCACCATAGCGTCGTCAACACACACCACTTCGGCGTTGCGGAAGGTCATCCCTCCCACGCTGATGCTGTCTATAACGCCGAAGAAACCGTGCGTCTTGCCTGCTCCGTTGACGTTGATTGTGTCGGGCAGCAGCAGCGCTCCCACCTTCCGTGCATAGTCAAGCGAGCAGAAGGTTGTGGGGCATCCCGTGTCGAGCACAGCCTGGCAGCTGCGCCCGTTGACGCTCGCCGGTATGCAGAGCACGTAGCCGCGCTTGGCCGTGTCGCCCAAAGCAGAGAGGTCAATCTCGCGGAACTCGGCCTCAACGGCCACGTCGCGGGCCGGACGTTCAAGCGTAGAGGGCGGCAGATTGCTGCGGATGCCGTACAGATGGAGCGCGGCCTCGGGCTGGGTCAAGTCCACTTGGTCGGTCTGCGCCTTCACTTGGCTGACGAAATTGCCGACTATCTCGGCGGCCTTGGCGTAGCGTTGCCGCCTCGCCTCAGTCTGGGCTTGCACTAAAACCATGTTCTTGGTGTTGTCGAAGCCGATGTCGTCCTGGTAGTTTCGTACCAAAGAGTCAATCAGGCTGACGGCTTCGTCGTCGCGTCCGAAGTACACTGCGGCCAGCGACTCGGCCATGACGCGCAGGAACGGAGCCTGAACGGAATCCTTGAGGGTTGGGTATTCGCGCTCAATGGCGAACCAGTCAGACGTGTTGAGCATGCGTCCCACGCGCTCGTCGGCCGTCTGCGCCAGCGCAGCCGACAGGCAAAGGCACAATGAAAAGGAAAGGATTAGCCTCTTCATGACGATATGTTTATAAGAAAGTCAGCATCAATAAAAAAGTCAAGAGTCAAGAAACGCACGTTTTCTTAACTCTTAACTTTTAATTCTTAATTACTTTCAGAAGCTGCGGAGCCACGCTTTCAGGTCGAGCTGCATCTCGTTGTGGTACATGAACGAGTCGCGGTTGCCCCAGCCGTGGCCGCCAGACGGATAGACATGGAGCGTGGCAGGCACGCCGTGGCGGTACAGTTCGATGTAATAGTTGACGCCGTTGGCCGGCAGAACGCCCTCGTCATCGTCGCTCAACGCTATGAAGGCGCGCGGCGTTATGCGGCTTACTTGCAGGTCGTTGCTGAACTGCTGCTCCACTTTTTTCTTCGGTTTTACGCCGAGAAGGCTGTCATGCGAGCCTTTGTGGGTGATGTCGGGCATCATCGTTATTACTGGATAGAAGAGTATCTGGAAATTAGGCGCGGCCTCGCCTGTGGCATGCGTGGCGATGGTCGAGGCCAAATGGCCGCCTGCCGACGAACCCATTATGCCGATGTCGTCGGGCTTTATGTTCCAGTTCTGCGCGTTGCGGCGCACCAGTTTGACTGCTTCCTCGGCGTCGCCGATGGGCACTTCGCGGTCGCCATGCGGCAGACGGTACTTCAAGACGACGGCGGCTATGCCCATGTTGTTGAAGAACGGCGCCCAGTCGTGGCCCTCGTGGCCGATGGCGAGATGCGAATAGCCCCCTCCCGGGCATATTACGACGGCGCGGCCGGTGGCCGTTTCCTTCTTTGGCAGGTACACCCAAACCTTCGCCGTGTCGGCCTTGTCGGTGCTTTCAACGGGCGCTCCCTTCGGCCACAGGTTGATTTCAAACTTCTGCTGGGCGCACACCGGCAGGCAAAAGGCCGCGAGCACGGCCGCAAGAATGGTCTTCCTAACTTTCATTTTTGTCTCTATGAATGTATGATTTTGTCTCAATAATGGCTAAAAGCCTGTCTTATTGTGATTTATTAAATGTTTGTTTTGCAAATATAGACAATTTTTCCGTAATATTGCAGAATGTTTGATTATTATAACAATCTATAAATCTAAGACATCATGCGTAAACTATTTTTAATGTTTCCGATGCTTGCCGCCGCAATGACAGGCGTGCAGGCCAAGGTCAAATTGCCGCACATCATCTGCGACAACATGGTTATCCAGCAATCGACCGACGTGCGGCTGTGGGGCGCGGCACGTCCCAACGGCACGGTGAGCGTGGCCGTATCGTGGAGCGGCGACGGCTACAAGGCCAAGGCCGACGGACAAGGCAAGTGGCAACTGACGGTGAAATCGCCCAAAGCCGACGGCAAAAGGCTCTCCATCAGCTTTGACGACGGCGACGGGGCGGTCAGCGTAAAGAACGTGCTGGCAGGCGAAGTGTGGGTGTGCGCGGGACAAAGCAACATGGAGATGCCCATGAAAGGCTTTGACAACTGCCCCACGGAAGGGTATATGGACGCTATGGTCGGGGCGAGGGCCGACTCGCTAATCCACTTCGTCAAGATACCGAGCAGGATGAGCATGACGCCGCTCGACGACACCGACTGCCAGTGGAAGCAGTGCAGCCCGGAGACAATCGGCGAGGCGAGCGCGGCCGGTTACTTCTTCGCAAAGACCGTAACGCAGGCCACGGGAACGCCCGTGGGGCTGGTGATGGCCAACAAGGGCGGCTCACGCGTGGAGAGCTGGCTGTCGAGGGAGAACCTTGAGAAGTTCACCAAGGAAGACCTTGACTCGGCGGCGATGGTGAAAAAGTACAAGTGGGACTTCCACCGGCCGATGCTTTGGGGCTACGGCACGTTCTCGCCAATAGAGAAATACACCGTGAAGGGCATCCTCTTCTACCAGGGATGCTCCAACGTGGGCAACCCCGGCAACATGTACTCCGACCTGCTCGCAGTGCTTGCAAAGCAGTGGCGAACGGCGTTCGGACTGGGAGACATACCCTTTTACATCGTAGAAATTGCGCCTTACATACACGGAAACCCCGACGGCACATGGGCGGCAAAGCTCCGCGAGCAGCAGCTGCGCGCGTCAAGGATAATCCCGAACAGCGGCTTCGTATGCACGAACGACTGCGTGTACCCATACGAGCTGAACCAAATACACCCGGCAAAGAAGCGCCCCGTGGGCGAGAGGCTGGCCTACCAAGCACTCAACAAGACGTATGGGATGAAGGCAATCTGGTGTGAAAGCCCGTCGTTCAAAGAGCTGACAGTCAGCAACGACACGTGTTACGTGAAGCTGGACAACACTTACGGCGGCATGAACCGCCTGGAATACATCGACGGCTTCGAAGTGGCAGGGGCCGACAAGGTGTTCCACAAGGCAAAGGCCACGTACAACGGAGGCAAGGGAGTGATACTGACCAGCCCCGAGGTGAAGGCTCCCGTGGCGGTAAGATACTGCTTCAAGAACTTCCAAATAGGCAATTTCGCCAACATGGCCGGGCTTCCGCTCATACCGTTCCGCACCGACAAGTGGGAGGAATGAGTTAAGAATTAAGAGTTAAGATTTAAGAAAATATGCCTTGCAGACAGCCTTCAAGAGTATTTTTCTTAAATCTTAACTCTTAATTCTTAATTCTCCAAATTCTTAACTCTTAATCCTTAATTCACATGGATTTGATTGAAAAGTTTGAATATTGCCCCGTATGCGGCAGCAAGCACTTCGCGCAAAACTCGCCGAAGAGCAAGAAATGCGGCAATTGCGGCTTTGAATACTTCATGAACCCGGCTGCGGCCGTAGTGGCAATCATCACCGACGGCCGGGGCAGGCTGCTCGTGGAGCGGCGCAAGCTGGAACCGGCCAAGGGCACGCTCGACCTGCCCGGGGGCTTCGCCGACGTGGACGAGACGGTTGAAGAGGCCGTGGCGCGCGAGGTGAAGGAGGAGACCGGGCTTACGGTGACCGCACTGCGCTACCTGTTCAGCCTGCCAAACGTGTACCGCTACTCCGGCCTCGACATACAGACGCTCGACATGTTCTTCGCCTGCGAGGTGGAAGACACGGCGCGGCTCGCAGCCGGCGACGACGCCGCAGAGTGCCAATGGCTCGCTCCTGACGACGTGCACACCGAGCTGTTTGGCCTCCGCTCAGTCCGCCACGGCCTGCAACGCTGGCTCGACTCGACACGGAACGACAGGTAAGGCGGCAGCGGTTGTCTACAAACCGCTAACGTATTGACAATCAACAGGTTACGAACCGCATTGCAAAAGGCCGTCTTTTGGAAGCCAAAAGACGGCCTTTTAGCGTGCGATTGACGGCCTTTTGCAAGGCGAAATGCGGTTCATCCGCAGTTCGGGTGTATTGGCATTCGTGGCAATTGGGCCTCGAAGAGGTCCAACTATGCTTAACCGCATGTGGAGCGAAGCGGAACTTGCGGTATCCGATGGCAATCAATATCGTCCTCGAAGAGGGCGAACAGCAGGCTGCTGTTCGCCCCCTTTGGGGACGTTTGAATTGGTTTCGGCTTACCGCAAGTTCCGTTCCCTACGGTCACTCCACATGCGGTTAAGCATAGTTCGCCCCCTTCAGGGACGGGATTGGCACATATACGGCATACACCTAAACTGCGGATGACCCACGAATGTCTATTTCTTCTTGAACTCCAGGCTGCCGGGCAGCTTCTGCCACTTGCCCTTTACGGCGAACTTCAGCGTGCTGCCGCCCTTCTTCCTGTACGAGTACGTGCCGTCACGGTTCACCTTCAGTTCAGCCGTAAAGTCCTCGCTGCCGTAGTCGTTGACCACCTCTATTTCGGCCGTCCGCTCGTCTACGAGCTTCGACGCGACAATCATCCAGATTCCACGGCTCTGCGTCGAGCCGAAGTATCCGTCCATCTCGCCGAGCATGTCCTGCCCCGGCACGGTAACGTCCTTGTCATACAGGTCCATCTTGATGTAAATCTTATGCTCCTCGTCGTGAATGGTAGTGTCGAAGGGGCGTGCCTCCTGCGCCTGGACTTGCAGCGCGGCGGCGGCCACGAGGAGCGCGAAAACCGTTCTTTTCATAGCAAATCGCGTTGTTTCTGCAAATATAGCCCCTTTGCGCGGAATATCAAGTGCGCGGCGTGTAAAGTTTTCTTAATCAGCCACTCCTTACTCCACCTCTCCCTACTCCTTCTCTCCTTTATCCCCGCTCCTCCCCTCCTTTCTCCTTATTAAATAAAAATCATCACTTTTGTGGGGAAAAGTGGTGGGTTGTGGGGAAAAATATTTATCTTTGCCGGATGAACATACAAGCTGGCGAAAATGCGTTTTTTAGGCAACATAGAAGCTAAAATCGACTCGAAAGGGCGCGTATTCCTCCCTGCGGCGTTCCGCAAGGAGCTGCAGTGTGCCGGCGAGGAATGCCTCGTTGTGCGCAAGGACGTGTTCCAGCCGTGCCTGGTGCTCTATCCCGAAAGCGTATGGAACAGGCAGATGGACGCGCTGCGCTCGCGCCTGAACCGCTGGGACATGACCCACCAGAGCGTGCTGCGCCAGTTCGTAGCCGAGGCCGAAGCCGTAACGCTCGACGCCAACGGCCGCTTCATCCTTAGCCGCAGGCACATCAAGACCGCAGGCGCTACGCAGGCGGTAAGGTTCATCGGCATGGACGACGTAATCGAAATATGGAGCGCCGAACAGACTGAAAAGCCATTCATGAGCCAGGAAGACTTCGGCAAAGCCCTCGAAAGCATAATGAAACACAGCGCCGACGCGCCGCAGGCTGACAGCCCTGCCGGCACACATGGCGGCAAATAGCAACGCAATGCCAACCACAGCAGAGACATACCACGTACCCGTGCTCCTCCAGGAGAGCGTCGACGGACTCGGCATCCGCCCCGGCGGAGTGTACGTAGACGTGACCTTCGGCGGCGGCGGACACAGCCGCGAAATCCTAAAAAGGCTCGGCGCGGAAGGCCGCCTCTTCGGCTTCGACCAGGACGCCGACGCAGAGGCGAACGTCCCCGGGGACGCACGCTTCACGTTCGTAAGGAGCAACTTCAGGTATTTGAGCAACTGGATGCGCTATTACGGCGTGGAGCACATCGACGGGCTAATAGCCGACCTCGGCGTGTCAAGCCACCACTTCGACGACGCCGAGCGCGGATTCTCGTTCCGCTTCGACGCTCCGCTCGACATGCGCATGAACAAACGAGACGGCGAGACGGCCGCCGACGTGGTGAACAAATACCCCGAAGAGCAGCTGGCGACCATCTTCTACCTCTTCGGAGAGATTAAAAACTCGCGCCGCATAGCGTCGGCCATAGCCAAGGCAAGGAGCGCAAGACCCATAACCACCACGCAGGAACTGGTCGAGGCCACGTCATCCGTATTCAAACGGGAGCGCGAAAAGAAGGACATCGCCAAGATGTTCCAGGCCCTGCGCATACACGTAAACAACGAACTGGGCGCACTCTCCGACATGCTCCACGCCACGACACAGCTCATCAGGCCGGGCGGCAGGCTCTCGGTAATAACATACCACAGCCTCGAAGACCGCATTGTAAAGAACTTCATACGCACCGGCGACACCGAAGGCGTGGCCGAACAGGACTTTTTCGGGCGCACGGCCACACCCTTCAAGGCCGTAAACAACAAGGTAATAACGCCCGGCGAAGCCGAAATAGACTGCAACCCGAGAAGCCGAAGCGCAAAACTGAGGGTGGCGGAAAGAACCGAGAACTGACAAATGGACGACAAGGACGACATAAAGAAAGAACAACAACTGAGCGCGGAGGCCGCAAAAGAGGACAAGAAAAAGACAAGGCATCTGACCGAAGCAATCAGGGAGCAGGCACGGGAGGAAGACACTCCGCCATCGGCCAGCTACACCCTGCGCAAGATTTTGGGCGGCGACTTCCTCACGGCAGACGTGATGAGGAGGCAAATCGGCGTAATAATACTCGTCGCCTTCTTGACAATGATATATGTGTCCAACAGGTACAGCTGCCAGCAGGACCTGCTCGAAATCAACGAATTGCAAAAAGAGCTGAAGGACGCAAAGTACAAGGCGCTTGCAAGTTCGAGCGAACTTACCGAGATTTGCCGCGAAAGCAACGTGCTGAAAATGCTTAGGAACAACAAGGACAGCGTGCTGCACATACCCACGCAGCCGCCTTACATCATAACAGTGCCGGAAAATGAGTAGTTTGTTTGACAGGAAGAAAATCATAAAACGATACAAGCTGGTGGCATACGCCATGCTTGCCGCCGGACTGCTCATTATCGTCAAGGTGGTATATATATCCACCGTAAAGCGCGAATACTGGATGGAGGTGGCGTCAAGGCTCACACGTGACAGCGTGGACGTAAAGCCCGTGCGCGGCAACATACTAAGCAGCGACGGACGGCTGATGGCCAGTTCGCTGCCCGAATTCCGCCTGTTCATGGACTTCAAGGCAGGAGGCGACGAGAACGAGCAGCGCGACTCGCTCTGGGAAGCCAGCGTTGACAGCATCTGCGACGGCCTGCACGAAATCTTCCCGACAAAGACGGCGGAGGATTTCAAGAAACATCTCGAGGAAGGACGCGCCAAGGGAAGCCGCCACTGGCCCGTATGGCGCAAGCGTGTAAGCTACAACACGTTCTCCGAAGTGAAGAAGCTGCCCGTATTCCGCCTGTCGGCCAACAAGGGAGGCTTCCACTACGAGAAGTTCAACGCACGCCAACGCCCCTTCGGTTCGCTGGCAAAGCGCACCATAGGCGACCTCTTCGGGGCAAAGGACACGGCGCAGTTCGGCCTCGAACTGTCGTATGACTCTATACTAAGGGGCAAGATGGGCAAAATCAGCCGCCAGAAGGTGCGCAGCGAATTCCTTGACATCACAATCCAAGACCCCGTCAACGGAGCCGACATCGTCACCACCATCGACGTCAACATACAAGACCTGGCCGAGCGTTCGCTCGTGGACGAGCTGAAACTCATCAATGGGAACGTAGGCGTCGCGGTAGTGATGGAGGTGAAAACAGGCGACATCAAGGCCATTGTCAACATGACGAAGTGCGCCGACGGGGAATATTACGAAATCAAGAACAGCGCCGTCTCCGACCTGCTCGAACCCGGCTCGGTGTTCAAGACGGCGTCGCTCATGGTGGCATTGGACGACGGCGTGGTGGACACTACATACACAGTTGACACCGGAAGCGGAATATGGGACATGTACGGAGCCAAGATGCGCGACCACAACTGGCACCGCGGAGGCTACCAGGTGCTCACTCTGCCGCAGACGCTGGAGTACAGCTCGAACATCGGAGTAAGCCGCATAATAGACAAATACTACGGAAAGAACCCCGAAAAGTTTGTCCAGGGCCTTGACCGCATCGGCATACGCGAGGATTTGAAGCTGCCAATTGTGGGCTATGCGCCGCCCCGAATCCGCATGCCCAAGAAGAACAAGCGCGGCCAGTACACCAATTGGAGCAAGACGGCGCTGCCCTGGATGAGCATAGGTTACGAGACCCAAGTGCCCCCTATCTCGACGCTGACGTTCTACAACGCCATCGCCAACGGCGGCACAATGATGCGGCCGCGCTTCGTCAAGGCCGTTATGAAGGACGGACAGGTAATCCAGGAATTCCCGCCGCAGGTGGTAAAGCAGAGCATCTGCAAGGAAAAGACGCTACGCGAAATCACCACCATACTTGAACACGTTGTCAGCCAAGGACTCGGAAAGAAAGCCGGCTCACCGTCGTTCAAGGTGGCCGGCAAGACGGGAACTGCCCAGATATCGAAAGGAGCGGCAGGATACAAGAGCGGAACGATGAACTATCTGCTCAGCTTCGTAGGCTTCTTCCCAGCCGACGCGCCGCGATACAGCTGCATAGTGTGCATACAAAGACCGGGACTGCCGGCTTCGAGCGGCTTCAGCGCATTGGTTTTCCACAACATAGCTGAAGGAATCATGGCGCAAAGCCTCAAGCTCGACGTCGCCGACGCACGCGACTCGCTGTCCATACTGGTGCCCGACGTGAAGAGCGGAGACCTCGCCGCAGCAGACTATGTACTCAAATACTTGGGCGTAAGCGCCAAGAAGACGTGGGACTGGCAGCATGCGGGCGGCAAATCAATATGGGGCAAGGCCGAGAACGACGGCAAGGCGGTGACCCTGACACGCGGAGCCAGCTATGCGGAGGACACCGTGCCCGACGTGACCGGCATGGGAGCGCGCGACGCCGTGTACGCATTGGAGAGCCGCGGAGTGAGAGTAAGGCTCTACGGACGCGGCAAGGTGAAGACGCAGAGCCTGCCACCGGGACACAAGATAAAGAAGGGAGAGGCGTGCACACTCAACCTGGAACTATAAAACAATACAAACATGACACTGAAGGAGCTGATTAAGAACATCCGCCCGGCCGACGTTACGGGCAGCACGGAGGTTGAAATAACTGGCGTTGACATCGACTCGCGCCGCGTGGAACGCGGCCACCTGTTCGTGGCGATGCGCGGAACGCAGGTAGACGGACACACGTTCATACCCAAGGCCGTGGCCCAGGGGGCGGCCGCCATACTGTGCGAGGACATGCCGGAGGAGACTGCCGAGGGCGTGGCTTACGTACAGGTGAAGTCCACCGAGGATGTTGTCGGCGAAGTGGCTACGGCGTTCTACGGCGACCCTTCGCGCAAACTGAAGCTCGTAGGCGTGACGGGAACGAACGGGAAGACCACCATCGCCACCTTATTATATAATATGTTCCGCAAGCTGGGCTACCGCTGCGGACTGCTCTCGACCGTGTGCAACTACATCGAGGACGAGCAGTTGCCCACCACGCACACCACCCCCGACCCCATAGAGCTCAACCAGCTGCTGCACCGCATGGCGGAAGCCGGATGCCAGTACGCCTTCATGGAGTGCAGCTCGCACGCCATAGCGCAGAAGCGAATAGGCGGACTGAAGTTCGCCGGGGGCATATTCACAAACCTTACACGCGACCACCTGGACTACCACAAGACGTTCGAGAACTACCGTAACGCCAAAAAAGCCTTCTTCGACGGCCTGCCAAAAGGCTCTTTCGCCATAACCAACGCCGACGACAAGAACGGCCTCGTGATGGTGCAGAACACCAAGGCAACGGTCAAGACATACTCGACGCAGCGCATGGCCGACTTCCGCGCCAAAATATTGGAGTGCCACTTCGGCGGCATGTACCTCGAGATTGACGGCCGCGAAGTGGGCGTGCAGTTCATCGGCAAATTCAACGTGAGCAACCTGCTGGCCGTCTACGGCGCGGCGGTAATGCTCGGACAGGACAAGGAAGACGTGCTCGTAGCCATGAGCACGCTGCACAGCGTGAGCGGAAGGCTCGACCCCGTGCACTCGCCCGAGGGCTACACGGCCATCGTGGACTATGCCCATACGCCCGACGCACTGCAAAACGTGCTAAAGGCAATTCACGAAGTGCTTGACGGCAAGGGCAAGGTAATAACCGTATGCGGCGCCGGCGGCAACCGCGACAAGGGCAAGCGACCGCTCATGGCGCAGGAAGCCGTAAAGCAGAGCGACCGCGTCATCATAACAAGCGACAACCCTCGCTTCGAAGAGCCGCAGGCTATCATCGACGACATGCTGGCCGGCCTCGACGCGAAACAGATGAAAAAGGTAATCAGCATCGTAGACCGCCGCGAAGCCATACGCGCCGCCTGCATGATGGCGGAGAAGGGAGACGTAATACTCGTGGCCGGCAAGGGGCACGAGAACTACCAGGAAATCAAGGGCGTGAAGCATCACTTCGACGACAAGGAGGTGCTGAAGGAAATCTTTGCGGAGGGGTAACAGCCTACCGCAGGCCACCTGACACCCACCCCAACCCTCCCGAAGGGAGGGAGCTTGAAATGCTTTCGCTGCAAGGGCGCATAAGCCCCATCGGGCTTATCTGGCACATTGGGGCTTATAAGCCCAATAAGCCTGATGCGCCAAATACGCCAAATAAAAAGGGCAAAGCTGTCCGTCCGCTAACCGCCTGATAGTCAGCACCTTTGCAAAAGGCCGCAAACGAGGCTGCGAAAGGCCGTCTTTCAGCCGCCAAAAGGCCGCCTTTTACAAGGCGAAAGGCCATGAATTGGAAAATTAAAAATTGACAAGTAAAAATTAAACAACAAAGGACGGCAAAGCTGCCGCATGCAAGTTGGGAAATTAATAACTGACAAGTAAAAATCAAACAACGCCCGAGCGGCAAGGCATACGTCCTTAAACTCCTTAGCGAGCGCGGCGAGCGATAACTTCCATATCTTCTTTAACTTCTGAACATAACTTCTTTAACTTCTAAAAAAGCATGTTATACTACCTATTCCGGTTCTTGGAACAGTTCGGCATTCCCGGTGCCCACATGTGGGGCTACATATCGTTCCGCTCTCTGCTGGCGCTCATCCTGGCGCTGGTAATATCGGCATGGTTCGGCGAAAGGTTCATCAAATACCTCAAGCGCAAGCAAATCACCGAGACGCAGCGCGACTCCAAAATCGACCCCTTCGGCATACAGAAAATAGGAGTGCCGTCGATGGGCGGCGTAATCATCATCGTAGCCATACTCGTGCCCGTGCTCCTGCTTGGCCGTATGCGCAACATCTACCTCATACTGATGATTGTCACGACGCTCTGGCTCGGCTTTTTAGGCGGTCTGGACGACTACATCAAAATCTTCCGCCGCAACAAGGAAGGCCTGCCGGGACGCTTCAAAATCGTGGGACAAATAAGCATCGGACTAATCGTGGGCCTCATCCTGTGGTACAGTCCCGACGCTAAAATCAACGAAAACCTTGCCATCGAGAAGCAGGACGGCCAGGAACTGGTAGTGAAACACCGGCCCGAGGCGCAGAAGTCGCTCAAGACCACCATTCCCTTCGTCAAGGGGCACAACCTCGACTACGCCAACCTCATGGGCTTCTTCGGCAAGTACAAGACGGCGGCCGGATGGGTTCTGTTCGTCATAATGACAATATTCGTGGTGACGGCGGTGTCTAACGGAGCCAACCTCAACGACGGAATGGACGGCATGTGCGCCGGCAACTCGGCCATAATAGGCGTCGCCCTCGGCATCTTCGCCTACGTGTCGAGCCACATAGAGTACGCCGCCTACCTCAACATAATGTACATCCCGGGCTCGCAGGAGCTTGTGGTGTTCATGTGCGCGTTCGTCGGCGCGCTCATAGGTTTCCTGTGGTACAACGCCTACCCGGCGCAAATCTTCATGGGAGACACCGGCTCGCTCACCATCGGCGGCATAATAGCCGTCTGCGCAATCATCATCCACAAGGAGCTGATGCTGCCCATACTGTGCGGCATATTCTTCGTCGAGAGCCTGAGCGTAATCATGCAAGTGTGGTACGCCAAGCTCGGCACGCGCCGCGGAGTGAAGCAACGCATGTTCAAGCGCGCACCGCTGCACGACACGTTCCGCACGCAGGAGTCGCAGCTCGACCCCGAAATCAAGTACCTATTCAAGAAGCCCAAGGGCGCGGTACACGAGTCGAAAATCACCATCCGCTTCTGGATTGTAACCATAATCCTCGCGGCACTTACCATAATAACGTTGAAAGTCAGATAAAAGAAGAAGCCCCCTCCCGGCCTCCCCGAGGGGAGGAGCTTGCCCAAATGAAAAAAGAACAGCAACAAAAGAAACTTTGCCCCTCCCCTCGGGGAGGCAGGGAGGGGGCTTAACATAGACAACATGAAACGCATAGTAATACTCGGAGCAGGTGAAAGCGGCGCAGGAGCCGCCGTATTGGCCAAGAAACAAGGCTTCGACGTGTTCGTTTCCGACATGTCGGCCATCAAGGACAAGTACAAGAAAATGCTCGACTCGCACGGCATAGCGTGGGAGGAAGGCCGCCATACGGAGGACAAAATCCTCAACGCCGACGAAATAATAAAAAGCCCCGGCATACCCTGCGACGCGCCGATGGTGACGAAATGCGCGGAAAAAGGCATCCACATAATCAGCGAAATAGAGTTCGCCGGACGCTATACGCACTCCAAGATGATTTGCATCACCGGCAGCAACGGCAAGACTACGACAACTTCGCTCATCTACCACATATTCAAAAGCGCGGGCTACGACGTGGGACTGGCCGGCAACATAGGCAACTCGCTCGCCCTCCAGGTGGCCGAAGAACCGCACGAATACTACGTCATAGAGCTTAGCTCGTTCCAACTTGACAACATGTACGACTTCCGCGCCAACATAGCCATACTCCTTAATATCACGCCCGACCACCTCGACCGCTACGACAACTGCATGCAGAACTACGTGGACGCCAAGATGCGCATCCTGCAAAACCAGACCGTAGACGACGCCTTCATATATTGGAACGACGACCCGGTAATCCGCCGCGAGCTGAAAAAGTATGACATAAAGGCCATTCAGTACCCGTTCTCCGAACTGAAGGAGGTCGGCTCCATCGGCTATATTGAGGAGGGGCAGTACAAAATAGAGCAACCTACACCCTTCAACATGGAGCAAGAGGAGCTTAGCCTTACCGGGAAGCACAACATATACAACTCGCTTGCCGCCGGAATCGCCTCTGACGTGGCCGGAATAAGGAACGAATACATACGCAAGAGCCTGAGCGACTTCCCCGGCGTGGAGCACCGGTTGGAGAAGGTTACGAAGGTGGCCGGAGTGCAATACGTCAACGACTCGAAGGCGACCAACGTCGATGCGTGCTGGTATGCACTGGAAAGCATGAAGACGCCGGTAGTCCTCATACTCGGCGGCAAGGACAAAGGCAACGACTACAACGCCATAAAGGAGCTTGTGAAGGAGAAGTGCGTCGGCCTTGTCTACCTTGGAGCTGACAACACGAAGCTGCACAACTTCTTCGACGGAATGGGCATCCCGGTGCGCGACACGCATTCGATGAAGGACTGCGTGGCCGCCTGCTACGAGATGGCACGCCCCGGCGACACCGTCCTTTTAAGCCCGTGCTGCGCCAGCTTCGACCTGTTCAAGAACATGGAAGACCGCGGCGAGCAGTTTAAGACGCTGGTAAGGGCGCTTTGAACACCCAACACAAACCCCTCCCCAAGGGAGGGGCTTTAATACTTTTCGAGGTTAACAAGGGTGTGCGCGGTAGCTTCCGACGCTTTTCCAATATACAGACCAACTTTAAAACGAGCCTTAACCCACAAGGCATATCAAGCCCCTCACCACGGGAGGGGTTTGGGGTGGGTGCTTAAATCATGCTCAAAGACAAGACTCAAGAAAGCAAATTCAAGGGCGACGCCGTCATCTGGACGGTGTTCTTCTTCCTCTGCCTAATCAGCATCATCGAAGTATTCAGCGCATCGAGCAACCTGTCCTTCAAGACGGGCAACTACCTCGGACCCGTACTGAAGCACTGCGTGCTGCTGGCCGTAGGCGTGGTCGTGATGGTATGCACGATGAACATAAAGTGCCGTTACTTCAAGATTGTTACGCCGTTTGCGCTGCTTCTCTCGCTCATACTGCTCATCGTGGTATTCTTCGTCGGCGAGAGTACCAACGGCTCGCAGCGTTGGATAGAGCTGCTCGGCATCCAGTTCCAGCCGTCCGAAATCGCAAAAGGGGCGATTATACTCGCCACGGCGCAAATACTAAGCGCGATGCAGACGCCTGCCGGAACCGACAGGCGCGCCTTCAAGTACATAATGGTGGTGTGTGCGCTCATCATTCCCCTCATAATGGTCGAGAACCTGTCAACGGCGGTGCTGCTCGCCACGGTGGTGTTCCTGATGATGTTCATAGGGAAAGTGCCCGGACAGCAGCTCGGCAAGCTGCTCGGCGCAGTGACGCTCGCCCTCGCACTCGTGGTGACAATGGTCATGGTGTTCGGCCACGACAAGGAGAAAGAAGGGCTTGAGGCCGGCAAGCAGGCCATGGTCGAGCAGGCCGCGCCCGAAAAGGAGAACGCCGTGGAAAAGGTGTTCCACCGCTTCGACACGTGGAAAGCGCGCATTGACAACTTCCTTAGCAGCGAATACGTGGCACCGGAGGACGTCGACATCAACGGCCGCGACGCGCAGACGTCGCACGCCAACATAGCCATAGCCTCGTCGAACGTCATAGGCAAAGGGCCGGGCAACTCCGTGGAGCGCGACTTCCTGTCGCAGGCTTTCTCCGACTTCATCTACGCCATCATCGTGGAAGAGCTTGGCATAGTGGGCGCGGTGTTCGTGTGCATGCTCTACATCGTACTGCTCTTCCGCACGGCAACCATCGCCAACCGCTGCGCCAACACGTTCCCGGCGCTGCTCATCATGGGCTTCGCCATGCTGCTGGTAGTGCAGGCGCTGTTCAACATGGCCGTGGCCGTCGGCCTGGTGCCCGTCACCGGCCAGCCGTTGCCGCTCATCAGCAAGGGCGGAACATCGACCATCATCAACTGCGTGTACATAGGCATCATCCTAAGCGTAAGCCATTCGGCCAAGAAGAGGGACGAGGTTGCGGCGCAGCCTGCCGCCGCCTACGCGCAGGAAGAAGACTGACTGAATATCAGCACATTACCGACCACAATATAAAAGGCCGTGTTTCGCATTGCGAAACACGGCCTTTTGCATTCCGATTGACGGCCTTTTGCAGCGCGAAAGGCCGTCTTTTACAGAACCGCCGGGGGCGGAGGCGGCGCGGCGTCAGTCGCCGACGCCAGCCTCATTGAACGCCTCGATGTCAAAATAATACTGCGAATCGCGGTTGAAGTAACGCGCCTCGAGCTTGTCTCCGTACACCACCGTGGTGTGCGTCAGGCAGCCGGGCTGCGTGCCCCAGTGCAGTATGTAGCCCGTGGCCGACGGCTGCGCGTCCCACGAGAAGCGGTATATGCGGCTGTCCTGGGTGTCGCGCTCCGCCTTGAAGCCCGTCACCTTCGACGGCTTCTTGCCCTCGCCCTTGCCGAAGACGCGCAGGTCGTACAGCGAGAAGCACCCGTCAACGTCGCCCATGTTGGTAATGCGCAGATAGCGCACCTTGGCCGCCCTCGGCAGCACGTGCAGCCTGTGGGGCGCGTCCTCGGCGTTGGCCGACGCGTCGACGAGCGTAGTCCACCGCTCGCCGTCGGCAGAACCCTCGATGATGTACTTGTATATGAACGGCGGATGGGGTGCGCGCACCGTGGCGTTGTGGTCGGCGAAGTTCACCTGCACGGCTCTCACGGCCTTACGGCCCTGCAAGTCCATTTGCAGCCATTCGCCCTTCTTGCCTGTGGCGGCCGCCCACCACGTCTCCACCTGCTCGTCGGCGGCGCACCCGGCGGCATGCTCACGGTCGGCTGACGACGACGCGGTGACGGGCTTTTTGTATGACAGCAGCCCCCAGCCTGCGCCTATGCAGGTCTTGGTGAAGTCCACCTTGCGGTCGGGAATGGTGAAAGGATAGTCGGCAAAGGTGGTCTGCGCGTACATTCCATGCTTGTCGGAAACCACCACGGGGAACAGCCCCAGACGGCGCTCGAACATGTGGCGCACGGATATTTTCATCGTCCCTACGTGCCAGTAGTTGCCATACTTGTCCTGGAAGGTGTGTCCGTGACCCGTGCCGCCTATGAAACCGCCGGGCTTGAAGGTGAAGGGGCTGTCCTCTACGTAGGTGAACGGACCGAGCGGACGGTCGCTTACGTACACGCCGTCGCCGTAGTTGCGCCACTGTGTGCCGGGCGCGGCGTATTGCAGATAGTACTTGCCGTTATATTTCAGGCAGGCCGCGCCCTCGTTGTAGCCGTCGCGCTGCTCCTCGTTGTTTGCCCCCGGAGCCTCCCATCCGTACTTGGCCGCGTTGTGCCCGATGAGCGTCACCGGCTCGCCCAGTGCGCGGAAGCCGTCCTTGGGGTCTACCTCAACGCCCGTGATGGGCTTCTTGTCGTGGCAGCCTGCGTAGAGGTAGACGCGGCCGTCGTCGTCCATGAAGAGCGATGGGTCGTCGGCCGCGTAGGCGAACTTCGACTCCACCTCCGTCCACGTGTCGCGTTCGGGCGTGGCGTTCTTGTAGAAATGCGGCTTGCCGCCGCCCGACATGTAGTACAGTTCGTCGCCGATGGCGAGGACGCTTGGCGCGTAGTCCTCGATGGTCTTGATGGTGGTGCAGGGTATGTACTCCCACTTCGCCATGTCAGCCGAACGCCAGTAGCCGCCCGACTTCGACGCGAAGAGGTAGTAGTAGCCCTTGAAGTACACGGCCACGGGGTCTGCCGCCTCGCGGCGCGGCGCGTTGTTGTCCTGCGGCTGGAAGCGGTAGTTAAGGTCGATGGGGTTCGTCACTATCCTGTCTCTGTCGTCGCCGTAGGCCGGCAGTGGCAGTAACGTCCCGGCGAGCAGCATCGCCGACATGGCGGCCGCCGCCGTTTTCAGGTTTGTTTTCATGTGTCTTGTGTTTTCAGGGTTAATGATATGAATGTCTTGCAAATGTAAACAAAAACGCGGTGCGAAGCAAACGTTTCACATTTTTTAGGCTTGCGCGGCTGCAAAATGCAGCCCACCGGGCCTATTGGGCCTATCAGGCATATTAGGCTAATAGGCCGAATAAGGCCAATAGGCCCAATAAGCCGAATGTGAAAGGTCATCTTTTAGCTTGCAAAAGGCCGTCAATTGCACGCTGAAAGACCACCTTTTGCAAGGCGAAAGACGGCCTTTTGGAAACGCGCTGGCTGCCAACCACTTACAACGCGGCCACGGGGCGCACGGCAACAAAAAACCAAAATTATTGCCGCAGGCGGCACACGTAACGGATTTTTTGTGTAATTTTGCATAAGGCAAGTGACGAAACACACTTAAAACCATACGCCGTATGCATACCAACTGCCACCTGTCGGTGCTCATACAGAAGCAAGCCGAGAAGTACGGGAAGCGGCGCGCGCTAATCTACCGCGACTTCGGCGGCGCAAAGTGGAAGTCGGCCACATGGCAGGACTTCGCGCGAAAGGTGCGCCATGTGTCGAACGCGATGCTCAACATCGGCATCCGCGTGCAGGAGAACGTGGGAGTGTTCTCGCAGAACTGCGTCGAATACCTTTACACCGACTTCGGAGCATTCGGAATCCGGGCCGTCACCGTGCCCTTCTACGCCACGAGCAGCGAGCAGCAAATACAGTACATGCTCGACGACGCGCAGGTGCGCGTGCTCTTCGTGGGCGAGCAGGAGCAGTACGACAAGGCGCGGCGCGTGTTCGCCCACTGCCGTTCGCTGGAGCGCATCATAATATATGACCGCCGCGTGGAGACAAACCCGGCCGACAACTCGTCGATTTACTTCGACGACTTCCTGGCGTTGGGCGACAACAGTCCGCGCCAGTCGGAGGTGGAAAAGCTGTACGGCGAGGCCAACGACGACGACCTCTGCAACATACTCTACACCAGCGGCACCACCGGCGACAGCAAGGGCGTGATGCTGACTTACGGCCAATACCACGCCGCGCTGGAGGTAAACGCCAGGTTCATACCCGTGGGCGAGACGGACAGGGTTATGGACTTCCTGCCCATGACGCACATCTTCGAGCGCGCATGGCTGTTCCTCAGCATCGGCGCAGGTGCCGAAATAGTGGTAAACACCAACCCGAAGGACATACAGCAGGCCATGCGCGAGACGCGGCCTACGTGCATGTCGGCCGTGCCGAGGTTCTGGGAGAAGGTGTACGCCGAAGTGGTCGACCGCATCGACCGCGCCACGCCAACGCAGCAGAAGCTGCTGCGCAGGGCCTGGGCCATAGGCCGCAAGCACAACATAGAATACCTTGCACGGGGCAAGCGGCCTCCGCTGCAGTTGAGGATGAAGTACGCCCTGATGCACCGCACGCTCTTCAAAATAGTAAGGAACGAGCTGGGGCTCGACCATCCCAACATATTCCCCACGGCAGGCGCCACCGTTTCGCCCGAAATCGAGGAGTTTGTCCACTCCATCGGCATCTGCATGATAGTGGGCTACGGGCTTACCGAGAGCCTCGCCACCGTGTCGGCCGACCACCGCGGACGGCCTTTCACCGTGGGGTCGGTAGGCCGCCCTATCGACGGACTTGACATAAAGTTCGGCGAAGACGACGAAATCCTGCTCAAAGGGCCTACCATCACCAAGGGCTACTACCACCGCGAGGAGCTTAACAAGCTGGCGTTCGACGAGGAAGGGTACTTCCACACGGGCGACTCCGGCTACATCCGCAATGGCGAACTCTTCCTCAAGGACAGGATAAAAGACCTGTTCAAGACGTCGAACGGCAAGTATATCGCGCCGCAGATGATAGAGTCAAAGCTGCTGGTAGACAAGTACATCGACCAAATCGCAGTCATAGCCGACCAGCGGAAGTTCGTCTCCGCCCTCATAATACCCGACTACGCCCTGCTCGAAGAGTACGCCCGGAGGCACGGCATAGCCTTCTCCTCGCGCGAAGAGTTGTGCGCCGACCCTCAAATACACGAGATGATGGCCGAGCGTATAGAGACACTTCAGCAGCAGCTTGCCAGCTACGAGAAAATAAAACGCTTCACCCTGCTGCCCGACCACTTCACAATGGAGCGCGGAGAGCTTACCAATACGCTGAAAATAAGGCGCAAGGTGCTGGCCAAGAACTATGCCCGGGAGATAGAAAAGATGTACGAGGAAGAGACGGATGCCTACATAGAAGCCACCTGACACCCACCCCTGCCCTCCCAAAGGGAGGGAGCTTGATTAGCTTCAAGGGGTTGCATGCCTGGCGCATCAGGCCCATCCGGCTCACAAGCCCCATCGGGCCTATCCCTAAAGACAAAACCACATAACCGTAAAACCCGACAACCGCATAACCGTAAAACAAATGATAACAGCCGAACAACTGAAAGATGTGATGGAGCGCGCCGACGCGCTGCACCGCTATCTTGACATAGACAAGAAGAAAATAGAACTCGAAGAGGAGGAACTGCGCACTCAGGCGCCCGACTTCTGGGACGACCCTGCCGCCGCACAGGAGCAGATGAAGAAGGTGAAAGGCATACGCCGGTGGGTTGACGGATACAAAGAGGTGCGCACGCTGGCCGACGAACTGCAGCTGGCCTTCGACTTCTACCACGACCAGATGGTGACAGAGGAGGAGGTTGACGAGAACTACGCCAAGGCAATCCACGCCATAGAAGACCTTGAACTCAAGAACATGCTGCGCCAGAAGGAAGACCCGATGGACGCAGTACTTAAAATCAACAGCGGCGCGGGAGGTACAGAGGCACAGGACTGGGCGCAGATGCTAATGCGAATGTACATGCGCTGGGCCGAAGCCCACGGCCACAAGGTCACCATAAGCAACCTCCAGGAGGGCGACGAGGCCGGCATAAAGAGCGTTACAATGGAAATAGAAGGCGGCGAATACGCCTACGGCTACCTCAAGAGCGAGAACGGAGTGCACCGCCTTGTGCGCGTTTCGCCGTTCAATGCGCAGGGCAAACGCATGACGAGTTTTGCCAGCGTGTTCGTCAGTCCGTTGGTTGACGACACCATAGAGGTGTTCGTCGACCCGTCGAAAGTAAGCTGGGACTTGTTCCGTTCGGGCGGTGCCGGCGGTCAGAACGTCAACAAGGTGGAGACGGGAGTGCGCCTGCGCTACCAGTATGTAGACCCCGACACGGGCGAAGAGGAGGAAATCCTCATCGAGAACACCGAGAGCCGAAAGCAGCTGGAGAACCGAAACAACGCCATGCGACTGCTCAAGTCGCAACTGTACGACCGGGCGATGAAGAAGCGATTGGAGGCCCAGGCCAAAATAGAAGCAGGCAAAAAGAAGATTGAATGGGGCAGCCAAATACGCAGTTACGTGTTCGACGACCGCCGCGTAAAGGACCACCGCACCAACTATCAGACGACCGACGTGGACGGAGTGATGGACGGCAAAATCGACGGTTTCATCAAAGCGTACCTCATGGAGTTCCCAGTCAACGAAGAGGAGTAACCTCAAAGAAGGACAAAAGACCTTAACTTAAAAACATAATAACCATGAGTCAGAAAAGCAAAGCACGCCACGCACAGCGCGAGGCACAGCAAGAGAAGCAGGCAAAGAAAGTAATCGCATGGATATTCGCGGCACTCGTAGTGCTCGCAGTGGTATTCCTTGTAATAGCGGCGATGTACTAAGGCGGCATGAGCGGTCTCGAAATAGAGCGCAAGTTCCTTGTACACAAGGCCGGACGGCCGTATAAGGAGCAGGCATACGCCAGCAGCCGCATAACGCAAGGCTACATCTGCGGCGAACGCGGACGCACCGTAAGGGTGCGCATCCGCGACGGCCGCGGCTTCCTTACAATCAAAGGGCCGTCTGACACGACGGGAACAACGCGCTACGAGTTTGAAAAGGAAATAACGCTCGACGAGGCACAGCAGCTCATGAAGCTGTGTCTGCCGGGACTAATCGACAAGACCCGTTACCTGGTAAGGTGCGGACAGCATGTCTTTGAAGTGGATGAATTCTATGGAGATAACGACGGACTGGTCGTGGCCGAGGTCGAGTTGCAAAGCGAGGACGAGCCTTTCGACAAGCCGGAGTTCATAGCCGACGAGGTGACAGGCGACCGCCGCTTCTACAACTCGCAACTGATGAAAAGGCCGTTCAGCCTCTGGCGCGATGACGTGCCACAAGAATTCCGATAACGGCGGCAAGCGTCGCCCCTACGGTATTTGCCGCGAAGTCGAGCCAGTCGCCGCTGCGGCGTCCGCCGGTGCACGTCGCCTGTAGCACCTCGATGAATCCGCTCATCAGCACTGGTGCGAGCCATGCCCATACGAACAGCCGCCTCCAGCACACCGCCTTGTGCGACCTTAGATACTCGAACCATATTGTAAGGCACGTGCCTACATACATTGCAATGTGCGTCCACTTGTCGATGAAGGCCACATTATCGAGCGGAGTATGCGGCGGAGTGCAGAAACAAAGTACCCAAATGACGGCTATGAACAGGCAGGAAACGGGGTGTCGCCTTATCAAATGACTTCCAATTCTCATTTTTACTTATATTTTGCTGCAAAATTAAGATATTCTTTATACATTTGCAACTGTTCGACAAGTAAAAATCAAAACAACCGTCACGTCGCGGCAGGCGGCCACACGCCCCAAGCAATGCCGCCGCATGCGCGGCTGGCGGTAATAACCTAACCAATCATCATGGCAAAAATAGAGAGGGCGAGCTTCGGAAGCAAGCTCGGAGTCATCCTCGCCACGGCCGGTTCGGCCGTCGGTCTGGGCAACGTATGGCGGTTTCCTTACATGACGGGTGAGTACGGCGGCGCGGCGTTCATCATCGTTTACATCGGCTGCGTGCTGCTGTTGGGCATACCGTGCATGGTCAGCGAATTCATAATAGGCCGCCACGCGGCGGCGAACACAGCCCGGGCGTACCACAGCCTGTCAGGAGGCACGCCGTGGGCGGCCATCGGTTACTTCGGCGTATTTACCGGAGTGCTCATCACGAGCTACTACGCCGTAGTGGCAGGATGGTGCCTCCAGTACATCATAGCTTCCGCACTGGGACACCTGAAGGGCTCGCCGGAGTTCTTTGCCGACTACTTCACCACGTTTGAACAAGACCCGTTCAAGCCCGTATTGTGGACTGTGGCAATAATCCTCATCACCCATTACGTCATAGTACACGGCGTGCGCGGCGGCATCGAAAAGGCGTCAAAGCTCATGATGCCGGCACTGTTCGTGCTGTTGCTCATCGTCGTGGTGTCGGCGTGCATGCTTCCAGGGGCGATGAAGGGCGTATCGTTCCTCTTCAAGCCCGACTTCAGCAAAGTAAACGGCGACGTGTTGCTCGGCGCACTGGGGCAGTCGTTCTATTCGTTGAGCATCGGCATGGGTTGCCTTTGCACCTACGCGTCTTACTTCAGCCGGCAAACCAACCTGATGAAGTCGGCCGTACAAATCGGCGTGCTCGACACTTCGGTTGCCATCCTGGCCGGACTGATGATATTCCCTGCAGCCTTTTCCGTAGGCATCAACCCCGATTCTGGCCCCTCGCTCGTGTTCATCACCCTGCCCAACGTGTTCCAGCAGGCGTTCGCCTCCGTGCCCGTGGTAGGCTACGTTGTGGCCATCGCCTTCTACGCCCTGCTCGCCTTGGCCGCCCTCACGTCGCTCATCTCGCTGCACGAGGTGAGCACCGCCTTCGTGCACGAGGAGATGCACACCACCCGTAAGTGTGCCGCGTGGGTGGTAACGGCCACGTGTTCGGTCATCGGAGCGGTGTGTTCGCTGTCCTTGGGCAAGTGGGATTTCCTGAAAATAGGCGACCGCTCGCTGTTCGACTTCTTCGACTTCGCCACGGGACAAATCATGCTTCCGCTCGGCGGTTTCCTCACTTGCCTCTTCGTAGGCTGGTACTTGCCACACAAGATGGTGCGCGACGAGTTCACCAACTGGGGCACGCTGCGCGGCAAACTGTTCCATACCTACCTGTTCTGCATCAAGTACGTGTGCCCGGTCTGCATCCTCCTGATATTCCTGCACCAGTTCGGAATAATCTGAATCCATAAGAAGTAAAAGGAGTCATGGAAGTTAAAGGAGTTAAAGACAATACCTTTTCAACTCAAGCCGCACAACCGTAAAACCCCATAACCTTATAACCCCATAACCGTAAAACCGCACAACCGCACACAAATGAAATCCTTTTTCTACCTGCAACGCAACGACCGGCGCGCCCTTTTGGCAGTGCTGGCCGTAATAGCCGCAGCCATAGGCGTGGTACACTACGCCGGGACGAGCGGCGGCGAAGCACCCGAAGCCACGGCAGACAGCACCGCAACAGCGGAGGAAGGCAAGCAGGAGAAAGACGGAAACAGCAAAACGACGGAATATTACTACGCCGGAGAGCGCAAGGCGGAGCTGTTTACGTTCGACCCGAACACGGCGGACAGCACCCAGCTGCTGCGTCTCGGCCTCGCGCCGTGGCAGGTAAGGAGCATCTACCGATACCGCGCCAAGGGCGGAGTGTACCGCCAGAAGAGCGACTTCGCACGCCTGTACGGCCTCACCGCAGGGCAATACCGCCGGTTGGAGCCGTACATCAGCATATCGGAAGACTACCGTCCGGCGAGCGAAGTGTACTCGCAACCGCAGCCCGACACGTCAGCACGCGACACCGTGCGCTACCCCTTGAAGCTGCGCCCGGGGCAGACCGTCAGCCTCAACGCCGCCGACACCGCCCTGCTGAAGCGCGTGCCAGGCATAGGCAGCGGCTTCGCAAAGCGCATAACGGCCTACCGCCAGCGGCTCGGCGGCTTCTACTCCACAGCCCAACTGCTTGAAATCGACGGCTTTCCGCAGTCCGCCCTGCCCTACTTCACCGCCGACCCGTCGGCTTGCAAGCGGCTCAACCTGAATCGCCTTACGCTCAACCAGCTGCGCCGCCACCCCTACATCGGCTTCTACCGCGCAAAAACCATCATAGACCACCGCCGTCTGCACGGCCAAATACGCAGCCTCGACGACCTTGCCCTGTACCGCGACTTTCCCCAGGAAGCCATCGAGCGGCTGCGGCATTACGTGGAGTTCTAAGGAAAACACAAGGCGCATACCACCCCAACCACACCTGACACCCACCCCAACCCTCCCGAAGGGAGGGAGCTTAGTATGCTTTTTTTATTGTCCTTATTTGGCTCATCTGGCCTATTCGGCCTATTAGCCCAATGAGACAAATAGGCCGGATAAGCCTGACAAGAAACCTCATTGCCTATGGTAATCAAGCTCCCTCCCTTCGGGAGGGTTGGGGTGGGTGTCAAAAGGCCGTCTTTTACCTTCCAAAAGATGGCCTTTTAGCGTGCAATTCACGGCCTTTTGCAAGCCAAAAGACGGTCTTTTGCAAATTAACCGTTTTTTAACCGCAAGTTAATCCCTTGGTTAACCCCATATTAACAACGCGCGGCGTATTTTTGTCTGTACATGAAACACACGCCTTTAAGGCAAAATCAACCTATCACCAAAACACATCATGAAAACAAAAGTATTGACAGTTTTAGTCTTCCTGCTGGCCTACGTAGGCGCAGCATGGGCCGACGTGGGACGCTACACGCAGTCCCTCGACGGCAGAGGGTGGCACTTGTGGTTTGACAAGGAAGCCCAGTGGCGCAACGACCGCCTGTACCTCCCCGGCGAAGTGACCGACCTATCCAAGCTGCCGGTCAATCCCCCGACGGGCGGATGGCAGCGGCTGCAAGACAACACCGACGCCGTCAGCGTAAACGTTCCGGGCACGGTGGAGGAGTATCTCACCGTGACCGACTATCCGCGCCCCGAGCATTCAGAGGGCGTAAGCTGGTGGTGGCGCACACTGGAAGTGCCCTCCGCGGAGGCCGGCCGCCGCTTCCTGCTCTTCTTTGAGGCGGTAAGGATGCGCGCCGAGGTCTACCTTGACGGACAACTCGTAGCCTACGACATCATCGGCGAGACGCCTTTCCACGCCGACATAACCAAGTACGTAAAGCCGGGACACCGGCAGACGCTGGCCGTGCGCATAACCAACCCCGGCGGAAACTTCCACTGGCAGGACTTCACCGCGCAGCGTTGGGGCGACTACCTCATACCGCCCGGCCGCGGCTTCAGCGGCATCATAGGCCGGGTGAAGCTCGTCGGGGTGGACGACGTACACATATCCGACCTCTACATGCAGAACACGCCTACGCCGACCACGGCCAACGCCATCGTGACCGTTGACAACGCGTCGGGCAAAACGCAGAAAAAAGACATCCTCGTAACCGTCCGCGAAAAGGCCGAAGGCGGCAAGACCGTCTTCACCAAGCGGCTCAAGGGCGTAGAGATACCGGCAGGCGGCAAGGCCGTTACCGTAAGTATCGACGTGCCCGACGCCAAGCTGTGGGACATATCGTCGCCAAACCTCTACGTGTGCGACGCCAAACTGACGAAAGGCAAGCGCACCTTGGACGCTGACAGCCGCACGTTCGGCTTCCGCTGGTTCACCGCCGACGGCATAGGCAGCGACGCGGTGCTGCGCCTCAACGGGCGGCGCGTGATGCTGCGCAGCGCAATCAGCTGGGGCTACTTCCCCGTAACGGGTCTCGGAGCGACCGAAGAGATGGCCGAAACGCAAGTCCGCGCAGCACAGAGCATGGGCCTCAACATGCTCAACTTCCACCGCTGCATGGGCAGCCCCATCGTGCTCGACAAGGCCGACGAACTCGGCCTGCTCTACTACGAAGAGCCGGGCGGCTTCCATTCGGCAGGCCACGACCCCTTCATCCGCGCCATAGTGAACGAGAAACTGCGCCGCATGGTCTACCGCGACCGCAGCCATCCCAGTCTCATAATCTACAACCTAATCAACGAGTTCGGCGGAGCGTTCTCGCGGGACAAGGCTCTCGTGGCCAAGCGTATGGACGACATGCGCAAGGCCCACGCCATAGACCCCAGCCGCATAATGACGTTCACCTCGGGATGGGCAGGCAAGGAATGGGCGGAAGAGGACTCCAAGGCGCACATGATGCCGTTCGACTCTACGCTGTACATGCGCGGATGGTACGACAACCACCGCGCCGGAGGCCCTGCCACATGGGAGGAAGGCTACTACAAAGGGCCTAAGGACAACCTGATGTACACCTCCAACCGCCGCGAAATATACATGCGCGGCGAGGAAGGGGCCATCTCCACGCCGCCGCGCCTCGAACTAATCAACGCCAAACTGGCGCAGACGGGCAAGACAGGATGGGACGGACTGTTCTGGAAAAGCCAGTACCAGGCGTTCAAAAAGTACTTCGCCGACAAGGGGCTTGCGCCCTGCTTCGGCACGCTCGACTCCCTAACGCGCAGCATGGGCGACGTCCAGCTGGAGCACCAGGGCCGCCGCATAGAGGGCATGCGCATGCAGGACATAGGCGACGCATACGTAATCAACGGATGGGAGAGCATGCCTTACGACAACCACTCGGGCGTGGTGGACATCTACCGCAACCCGAAAGGCACGCTGTCGGCGTTCAGATACTACACGCAACCGCTCTACGTGGCCGTAGCTTCGCGCAACCAGGTGGTGCGTCTGCCCGGCAAGGCGACGGCTGACTTCTACATAGTAAACGAGAAGGACGTGAAGGGCGCTCACACGCTTAGCGTAAAGATGCTCGCCCCAGACGGGCGCGAGGTGTACAGCCAAGCGGCCGACGTGGGCATCACTGGCGGCGACACGTTCGGCCAGCTGCTGCTTGAAGGCGTCGAGATGCCCGTCAACGGCGGCGAAGGCACTTACCGCATACTTGCCGAACTGAAAGACAACGGCGGCAAGACCGTAGCCTGCGGCCACGACGAAGTGGTCGCGGTAAGCTGGCAGGCGGCCGACCTAGCAGGCCAAGGAGCGTACTACGGCAACGGCGGCGACAAGGTGGCGGCCTTCTACAAGCAGGCTACGGGGCACGAACTGGCGGCCTTCACCGCGGAGACAGGCAAGCTCGACTGGCTCGTGGTCAACCGTTCGTCGCTCGACGAGCCGTCCCTGATGCCCGCGTCATGCTTCAAGGACAAGGACGGACGGAGCACACTCAAGGCTTCATGGTTCCGCGACCAGGACTTCAACGGCCTCGCGGCGACCAAGACGGCGGACGACATCAACTGCTCGTTCACGGACGGGGCACAGCCCGACGACTGCCTGTCGGCCAACCAACCCTTCTCCGTGAAATGGGAAGGCTACATCTACCCCACCGAGACAGGCATCTACATGCTCGGCGTGGAGACCAACCGCGGCGTGCGCATACACGTCAACGGCGAGCAGCTGGTCGACCAGTACAACAACAATAAGCCGGTGAAGAACCAACGCCCCGTCAAGCTCGAAGCAGGCAAACCTGCCCACATCGAGGTAATATACAGGCAAAGCGCGCAGGACGGCTACGTCAGGCTGATGTGGTCAACGCCCAGCTCTACGTCCATCGCGCCTAAAACGCTGCTCGACCGCGTGAAAAACGACGGCACGACGCTCGTGCTCCTCGGCCAGGCGGAGACGTGGATGGAGGCCGTGGCCGACTATACCGGCGTGAAGTATGACGGCTACTACGCCGTAGGCAAGGACTGGATTGGCGGCATACACTTCGTCAAGGAGCATCCGCTCTTCGACGGACTGCCCGTCAACACGGCCATGAACTGGCCCTACCAGGCCGTCGTCCGCGACGGCGACCAGCGTTACGGCTTCCGCATAGAGGGCGAAGAGCTGGCCGCAGGCTCGTACCGCAGCATGCCGTTCAACCTCGGTACGGCCGTCGGGGTAATACCCTGCGGCAAGGGTAAAATCATCTTCTCCACGCTCGACATTGCCGACAACCTCGACAATCCGTCAGGTCCGGCCGAGGTGGCGAGGAAACTTCTGTGCAACTACATCAAGTATTCGCAGGCCAAGTAAGCACCGGCCGAACGGCCACTGGCAACGGTTTCATAACTCTCTGACAATCAATATGTTTGCAAAAGGCCGTCTTTTAGAAGCTAAAAGACGGCCTTTCAGCCTGCAAAACACGGCCTTTTGCAACGCGAAAGACCACGTATTGAAAAACAACCTAACAACACCATGAAGACAAAAAGCATTTTACATACCCTCCGACGGCTCGCAGCCGCGCTGCTGCTAGCCGCCCCAACCGTCACCGCCGAAGCGCAACAGACGGTGTTCCAGCGCGACTTCTCACCGGCGGAAGGACTGGTAACGCCTGCCGAAAAGCCGTACCGCGACGAGCTGTGCCTCAACGGCTACTGGGAAATACAGCCCAAACAAGTGCCGCAGACATGGAAAAGCGGCACGGGCATAGCCCCAGAGCTGCCACCGCCCACCGACGACGGATGGGAGGAAACGAGGCTGAAAGTGCCCTCGCCAATCAACGTGAACGACTGGGGACACGGCTACAAGACCGGCGAAGGAACGAAGAACCCCTATACGCCAAGCTCCATATACTACCCGAGCTACCCCGAGCGGTGGAACAACGTGCGTATGGCGTGGCTTAGAAAGACGTTCAGCGTGCCGCAGGAATGGGACGGCAGGCGCATCGTGCTGCACTTCGAGGCCGTGGCAGGCGACTGCGTAGTGATGGTGAACGGACGCGAAGTGTGCCGCAACTTCGACTCCCACCTGCCCTTCGAGGCCGACATCACCGACGCCGTAGACCGCCGCGGCGGCAACGAACTGCTGGCAGGCGTGCGCCACAGCAAGCTGTTTGACAAGGTGCATCCCGACTATCCGAAGATGGCGGCGACGTATCCGCCCGGCTCAAACACCGACAACCTTATCGGCATCTGGCAGGACGTGTTCCTCCGGGCGTTGCCCGAGGTCAGCGTCACCGACGTGTTCGTGCAGCCGTGGGTCGACCGCGGCGAGCTGCTTGTTGACGTAACTATCAGCAACACGTCGGCAAAGGCGCAGACGGTGACCGTAGGCGGCGAGGCGAAAGAATGGCTCAACCACGCCGGGAAGGACATCCTCACCGCCCCGGAACCCAACTGGAGTCTCGGGCGGAGCGTGCTTTCCATGCAAGAAACGGACAAACTGAAATTGCAGGCAGGGCAAAGCCGCACGCTGACACTGCGCAGGAAGGTGGACGGCGAGCTGGCTCTCTGGTCGCCTGACGCACCCAACCTGTACACGCTCCTGCTCGACCTGAAAGACAAGAAGGGACGCACCATAGACCGCAAGGCCACACGCTTCGGCTGGAGACAGCTCAAAATAGAGGGCGGCGAGTTTCGCCTGAACGGCAAGAAAATACAGTGTTTCGGCGACATACAGCACCCCTTCAGCGCATATATATGCTCGCGCCGCTTCGCATACGCATGGTACAAGATGATTAAAGACTTCGGCGGCAACGCCGTAAGGCCGCACGCACAGCCGTGGCCGAGGGTGTATTACGACCTGGCCGACGAGATGGGACTGCTCGTTTTGGACGAGACGGCGCTCTTCGGCAGCTCCATCCGCCTCAACTTCGAGGAAGAGCTGACCTGGCAACGCTCTCAGGAGCACCTGCGGCGGCTCATCATGCGCGACCGCAACCACCCCTCCGTAATAGGCTGGAGCGCAGGCAACGAGACCTTTGCCATAGCCCTTCTGAACAAGCCTCCCAAGGAAATGGCGGCCAAATGGGACGACAAGCTGGTGGCGTTGACGCTAAGCGCAAGGCAATACGACCCGACACGGGGCTTCATTACGCTTGACGGCGACCGCGACATGGACGGCCGACTGCCAGTATGGAGCAAGCACTTCAGCCACGGTCTGCGGCTTGAGGACCTGCCGAAGGGCATAGGCAAGCCCTTGGTTGTTGGCGAATCGGGCGCCACTTACTACGGCAAGCCGTCACAGTTGTACCTCTTCGTGGGCGAAAAGGCTTACCTCTCATACACAGGACGCAGCGAAGCGTTGGCCATTGACGTGTATCAGAACGTGGTACAGATGGCCAAACCCTACCTGGCTTACTACTCCCCGTCGGAAGTATGCTGGTTCGGCTTGGAGCACATGAACCTCGGCTACCACGACTTCAGCCGCCTGCCACGCATCACCGACGGCGTGTTCGCAGGCCGTCCTTACGTCGAGGGCAAGCCGGGATACCAGTACGAGCGCATCCCTCCATACGTTACGACATTCAATCCGGGTCTCGACCCGAGCCTGCCTCTATACAAACCGCTGCCCATGTTCAACGCGCTGAAGGCGGCAGTGACGGGCTGCGGCACGTGGGCAGAGTACAAAGAGGTGAAGCATCCGCAGCGTCCAGCCTTCCCGAAGGCGGCATACCGCACGGCATACCTGGCAGGAAAGGCCGGCAAGGAGCTTAGAGACTTCCTTGCACGCAACGGCATAACACTGACCGACAAGCCGTCGGAGACCGCGCTGTGCATCGTCGACGCCGACGCAGTAACAGCCGAAGGAATGAAAGACGCGGCAGCCTTCATGGAGCGGCACGGCAGCGACGGCGGCCTGCTGCTGGCCTTGGGCACGGGCGAAAGGCTAAGCCCGGCGTTGCAGGAGTGGCTGCCCGAGACGGTTACTCTGACCGACCGGCAGGCCACATCGCTTGAAACAGACAAGCGGACGGCGTGGGGACGCTACTTTGAACTGCCCGACTTGTACTTCAGCGAGGCCGAAGGCGACCGCCGCGTGATGAAGCACGGGCTGGCCGGAGGCATGGCCGAGAAGGGTACGGTGGTGCTGAAGGCCGCGCGGACAGACTGGAGTCTGTTCAACAACGTAGCCGAACACTGGAAGTGCGCACAAGTAGTGTTATACGAAGCGTTGGAGAAACCCGGAGGCGCGGCTCTGCTGACATACCCCATTGGCAAGGCGACCGTCGCCCTGTCGGTAATCGACTACCGCCCGAAGGCCAAGGAGTACGCCGCCTTCTGGCAACTGCTGTTCAAGGCGATGGGTATAGACACCGCCCCCGATGACGGCAAAACGCCGGACGGCAAGCGGAAAGAACACGACCTGCTGATGGACGGGCCGGTGGACTAAAAAAACGTTTCAGGCTCTTTCCTGGCCGAGAACGCCGCGGTAAACTTGGCACCGAAGGCGGCGTAAGCGTCGCCGCGGAACATGCGTGCGCCATGCGGACACACCACGACGCAGCGCCCGCAGGCGATGCACCGGGCGCTGTCGGTGGCGCAGGGAGCGTCTTCAGATATGGCCTTTTCCGGGCAGAGACGCACGCAGGTGAGGCATTTTGTACACAGGGAGGCGTCGCCCGTAGGGCAGAACGTCGACGCACCGCCCTGCTTGTAGGGGCGGTTACCCTTCACTTTCAATGCATGCAGCATGGCAATATTGCCTGTATCGGCCAGCAAAGAGGCGCAACGCCGGGCGAAGGCGGCGGCCGCATGAAGGTCGGCAGCGTCGGGACGGCCGGCCGCAACGGCAGGGAATATGCAGTGGCGGCCGATAAACGCGCCGGCGGCCACGGCGCGGAAGCCCTGCGCCTCGACGCAATCCTGAAGCTCTACGAGCGCATCGTCATAGTCGCGGTTGCCGTAGACGCACACCACTATGGCTGGCGTGCCGCAGCCGCGGAACATCCTCAACGCCTCGGCCATGCGCCCGGGGATGCGCCCCGCGTAAACAGGCGCAGCGGCGAGGAACAGCTGTCCCTCGCCGCCGACAGTCGTCACGGCCTGCGGCAGGGCGCAGGTAACGTCGTGCTCCACAACGGAGCTGCCTATGGCGCGCGCCATCTCGCGCACCACGGAGCGCGTGGTGTAGGTCGCGCTGAAATACACTGAATGGATGGTCTGTATGTTCATAATCCTTGGTTTGGGGTTGAATACATTGCAAAATAGTTGCTTCTACAAAAGTAATAAAAGCCGGGCGCAATGCAAAATAAAAACAAACGAAATGCAAGAGGCGGTCTTTTATCGTGCAAAAGGCCACGTTTTGCACGATAAAAGGCCATGTTTTGCAATGCGAAACACGGCCTTTTGGAAAGGCGTTGGCAGTCAGGCAGTTACAGAGCGACGGCAAGACTGTGCGCCGACGACGGCGTAAGGGGCTGGAAGCGGCGGTGCAAAAAACGGCGGATAAATTTTGGAATGCCCGTGATTTTCATTATTTTTGTAATCAGATAATCACCTACAACGCTATGACACAAGAAGAAAAAACGGCAATAGAGGAACGGATTGTGGACGTGCTGAAGACCGTCTACGACCCCGAAATACCCGTCAACATATACGACCTCGGACTGATTTACAAGATAGACGTGAAGGACGACGCCACGGTGGACATCGACATGACGTTCACCGCGCCGACATGCCCTGCGGCGGACTTCATCCTCGAGGACGTAAGGCAGAAGGTTGACGCGCTCGAAGGAGTGAAGGCCGCCACGGTGAACCTCGTGTTCGAGCCTGCCTGGGACCAGAGCATGCTGAGCGAAGAGGCACGGCTCGAATTAGGGTTGGATTGAAATCTACGCCTATGCGCAAGAACATCTACATATTGTCAGACGCCCACCTCGGCTCGTGGGCCATCGACCACGCACGCACGCAGGAGCGGAGGCTGGTGCGTTTTCTCGACGACATAAAGACGAAAGCCGCCGCAGTGTACCTGCTGGGCGACATGTTCGACTTCTGGTACGAGTACAAGTACGTCGTGCCAAAGGGCTACACACGCTTCCTCGGCAAGCTGTCCGAACTGACGGACATGGGCGTAGAGGTGCATTTCTTTACCGGCAACCACGACATCTGGGCGTATGGCTACCTGGAAAAGGAGTGCGGAGTGACGCTGCACACCAAGCCGATAACCACCGAAATATACGGCAAAATATTCTACCTTGCCCACGGCGACGGCCTGGGCGATCACGACCCGAAGTTCAACTTCATACGCCGCCTGTTCCACAACCGCGCCTGCCAGCGCATGTTCAGCGCGTTGCATCCGCGCTGGGGCGTGTGGTTCGGACTGACATGGGCCAAGCACAGCCGCCTGAAACGCAAGGACGGCAAGGAGCCTCCGTACCAGGGCGAGGACAAGGAAGCCCTCGTGCTCTACACCAAGCAGTACATGAAGACCCACCCGGACATCGACTACTTCATCTACGGACACCGCCACATAGAGCTTGACCTGATGCTATCGCGCAAGACGCGGATGATGATTATAGGCGACTGGATATGGCAGTTCACCTACGTTGTGTACGACGGCGAGCACCTTTTCCTCGAGGAATACGTGGAAGGGGAAAGCAGACTGTAGGGTAAAGGTAAAACGGTAAAAAGGCGATTTTATAAAGGTAAAAAGGTAAAAAAGTAAAAAGGTAAAAAGCATTGCTGGCAGAACATTGCCGCGCCCGCGCTTTTTACCTTTTTACTTTTTTACCTTTTTACCTTTACCCGGTGGGTTTTACCTTTAATTTACAGCAGGTTCATCGTGTCGGTGGCAATCATCAGCTCCTCGTCGGTCGGGATTACGCATACCGTAACCTTCGAGTCGGGCGTAGAGATGACGGCTTCCTCGCCGCGGATGGTCTTGTTCTTCTCCACGTCGAGCTTCACTCCCATGTACTCCAAGCCCTCGCAGGCCGCCTCACGGGTGCTGTACTGGTTCTCGCCTACGCCTGCGGTGAACACGATGATGTCGCATCCGCCCATAGCTGCGGCGTAAGCTCCGATGTACTTCTTTATGCGGTAGTTGTACATGTCGAGACCCATCTTGGCGCGTTCGTTGCCGTGCTCTATGGCGTCTTCTATTTCGCGCATGTCTGAAGAGATGCCCGTCACGCCCAGTATGCCGCTCTTCTTGTTGAGCAGGTCTGACATTCCGTCGGCGTCAAGGCCGAGCTTCTTCTGGAGGAAGGTTACCGCTCCGGCGTCGATGTCGCCGCTGCGCGTACCCATCATCAGTCCTTCCAACGGCGTAAGACCCATCGACGTGTCTACGCAACGGCCGTTCTCAACGGCTGCTATGCTGCCTCCGTTGCCTATGTGGCAGGTTATTATTCTCTTGTCTTCATACTTCACGCCGAGGAAGTCGCACACACGCTGCGACACGTAGCGGTGGCTCGTGCCGTGGAAGCCGTAGCGGCGCACGCCGTACTGCTTGTACAGGTCATACGGAATGGCGTAAAGGTAAGAGTGGGCGGGCATCGTCTGGTGGAACGCCGTGTCGAATACGCCGACCTGCGGCAGGCCGGGCATCAGCTCGCTGACGGCTTCCACGCCCTTGAGGTTGGCCGGGTTGTGCAGCGGCGCGAGGTCGATGCACTCCTTGAAGGTCTTGAGCACCTCGTCGTTGATTACCACGCTCTTGTTGAACTTCTCGCCTCCGTGCACCATGCGGTGGCCTACGGCGTCGATTTCGTCAAGGCTTTTGATTACTCCTATTTCAGGGTCGGTGAGCAGTGAGAAGATGAACTTCACGCCCTCTGTGTGCTCGGGGATGTCGTGCATGATTTGTTTCTTGGTGCCGTCGGGCATCTTCACTTTGACGAACGCCCCTTCGAGGCCGACGCGCTCGGCGCCGCCCGATGTCATGACAGACTTGTCGTCCATGTTGTAAAGTGCGTACTTGATGGACGAGCTGCCGCAGTTTAAGACAAGTATTTTCATAGTTTTCATTAATTATAAGGAGTTAAGGAGTTATGAAGTTAAGGAGTTAAGACAATACTTTATTTATCATAAGCGTTGTTGATAATCCCCTTGCAATACCCATTGAGAAGCTTGCTTGTCTCTTCTAAACTGGCACAAAGCAAGGAATAGACTTGTCCGTCTATATATCCCAAATCCTTCGACAGATGAATATAACACCTACACTCTTCCAAACTGCCTTGTGCAAAATTAAGAAAATGCAATTTATCTGCCTTACCGATGCGCTTGTAGCCCTCTGCAATATTAGCAGGTATAGATACAGCTGCACGTTTGAACTGCGAACAAAGCCCATACTTCTCATCATTTGGATAATCGGAAAGGACTTTATAAGTAAGCAATACAAAATCGTAAGCTTTTCTCCAAGCAAATATATCTTCAAAACGCTGTGTCATAGACTAATGTCTTAACTCCTTTACTACATAACTCCTTAACTCCAAGATTTATATTTATTTCTTCGCGTCCATCGCCTGGCAGGCGGTGATGGCTATCATTTTGTATATGTCGTCGACAGAACAGCCGCGGCTAAGGTCGTTGACGGGACGGGCGATGCCTTGCAGGATGGGACCCAGGGCTTCGGCGTCGCCGAGGCGCTGCACGAGCTTGTAGGCGATGTTGCCCACTTCGAGGCATGGCACAACGAGCACGTTGGCGTGCCCGGCAATGGCGCTTCCAGGTGCTTTACGCTCTCCTACTTCGGGCACGAGGGCGGCGTCGGCCTGCAGCTCGCCGTCCACTTTCAGTTCGGGGGCAAGCTCCTTGGCCAGCTTCGTGGCCTCGACAACCTTGTCAACTACTTCATGCTGCGCGCTACCCTTGGTCGAGAAGCTGAGCATAGCCACGCGCGGGTCGGCAAATCCGGCTACCGACTTGGCCGTCTCGGCCGTGCATACGGCGATTTGAGCCAGCTGTCCGGCATCGGGAACGGGCGTCACGGCTACGTCGCCCACTACCAGAACGCCGTTCTCTCCGTACTGTTTCTGCTTGGAGATGAGCAGCATCGCGCCGCTGACGCATGTTATTCCAGGCTCGCACTTGATGATTTGCAGAGCCGGGCGCAGCGTGTCGGCAGTGGTGCTGAGCGCGCCAGAAATCTGGCCGTCGGCACCTCCTGTCTTGATAATCATGCATCCGAGGTAGAGCGGGTTCTTGACAAGCTCGCGTGCCTGCTCGATTGTCATGCCCTTCTTCTTGCGCAGTTCGGCCAGCAGTTCGGCGTACTCCTCGCTCTTGGGATTGTTCTCCGGGTCGATGATGGTAGCCTTGCCGATGTGCTTCAGACCCCATTCGCCGGCCAGGCGGTTGATTTCCGCCGGGTTGCCTATGAGGATGATGTCCGCCACTTCGTCGGCCAACGCCATGTCGGCCGCCTTCAGCGTGCGTTCCTCGGTGGCCTCGGGGAGCACGATGCGCTGCTTGTCGCTCTTCGCGCGCGCGATGATTTGTTGTACTAAATCCATAGTTTTGTAGTTTATAAGTATATATGTGTTTTGTAAATTCGAGTTTGCAAACGCCTTGTTTAAGGTTCTGCAAAAATACGGAAAATAATCCGAACCGAAGCGGCTTGTAGCGTTTTTTTACTTATAAAAAAGATGAATGCACGCAAAGCCGCCATTCATGATTTTCCGATTCATGGCCTTTCGCATTGCAAAAGGCCATGAATTGCACGCTAAAAGGCCGTCTTTTGGAAGTCAAAAGACGGCCTTTTACAACGCGCTGACTGCCAGCACGTTACGCAGGCGGTCAACGGGGAGGCTGCATGCGGCTGATTTTCTCCTTGAGATATTGCTTGAAGCCGTCGCCGCCGAGCACCCGGATGTCGTCGTACAGGCCGAGGACGAAGCGGCCTATGCCGGCATAGCTGCACACGTCGAGCCGCAGCAGGCGGCGGCCGCCGCCACCGTCGGCGACGCTGGGCATGGCCTGCGGATATTCCTCGCGCAGTATGTTGTACGACAGCGGACCGAGCGTCAGCTCGACGGGCATCAGCTCTTCGCCGCTGAACATGAACACGTCGGTGTACATGCGGCGGTGGCGGTCGGCGTAAGCCCACTCCGAATCGAGCACCTGCACGCCCTGCATGCGGCTTACCTTGAACGTCTTGTTCATGCCGCTGGACGGCTCGTAGCAGCGCACCTCGTTGTTGTTGTTCATCAGGAGGAATGGCTCTACAAAGCGGTCGCGCACGGTCTGGCTGTGGGGCGACGAATATCCCTTGAGCACTACCTGGCGTTGCAGCTTGATGGCGTCGTACAGAGAGCCGATGTTCTGCATGGCGTGCTCGCGCAACTGCTCGTCGGCGAGTATGTCGAAGTCGTAAAACTGCTTCAGCTTGCGCTTCAGGTTGGCTATTATGGCGTTGCCGTGCTCGGCCTTGTCGAGCATGCGGCGCAGCAGCACAGCTTCCTCCTCGGTGAAGGATATGCGGCTCACCAGATGGTCGAAGAAGGGCGACGAGCGGTCGATGGCGTAGTACGCGCCGCGCTTCTCCACCTTGAAGCCGCTGTCGCGAAAGAACTCAAGGTAGTAGTAAAGGTTGCGGCGCGATATGCCGACCTTGCCGCATAGCTCCTCGATGGTGTAGTTGTGGTTCTCGGCGAGCAGCAGGAGCAGGCGCAGCTCGCGCTCAAGTTTGTCGTGACGCATTGGTTAATTCATAATTCATAATGCATAATTCATAATCGGGGCTGCGCCGAAGTTAATGCATAATTCATAATGCACAATGCACAATCGGGCCGACGCCGTATTCTAAAGAATTATATGTCATGTAAATAATGGCGCAGCCTGATTGTGCATTGTGCATTATGAATTATGCATTAACCTAAAGCTTTTGCGGTGATACGGCGTTATGCCGTGCTCGGCAATGGCTTGGCGGTGGGCACGCGTGGGGTAACCCTTGTTCACGTCCCAGGCGTATTGGGGGTATTCCTGCGCCAGACGCTCCATATAGTCGTCGCGGTACGTCTTGGCAAGGATGCTGGCCGCTGCGATGGAAAGATACTTGCCGTCGCCCTTCACCACGGTGGTATAGGGAATGAAACGGTACGGCTTGAAGCGGTTGCCGTCAACGATTATGGCCTCGGGGTGCACCGCGAGCTGGTCGAGCGCACGGTGCATGGCCAGTATGCTGGCGTTGAGTATGTTGATTTCGTCGATTTCCTCGGGCGTAACCACGCCCACGGCCCAGGCCAGGGCGTCGCGCTCTATTTCGGCGCGAAGCTCGTAGCGGCGCTTGGCAGAGAGCTGCTTCGAGTCGTTGAGGGCGTCGTTAACATAGTCTTCGGGCAGTATTACCGCCGCCGCAAACACGCTCCCGGCGAGGCATCCGCGCCCCGCCTCGTCGCATCCGGCCTCTACAAGACCCTTGTAAAAATGGCTTTTCAGCATAGCTTTACATTATTATATATTATGGGAGGACTGGAAAGCCCGGGAGAACAGGGAGGGGCTGACACGCAAAACATATCTACTTACTCCTTCTCTCCTTACTACTTTACTCCTAAAAAGAAGCTACTTACTCCTCCTCTCCTTACTCCTTTACTCCTAAAAAAGAGCTACTTACTCCTCCTCTCCTTACTACTCCACTCCTAAAAAAGAGCTACTTACTCCTCCTCTCCTTACTACTTCTCTCCTATTTTACTTTTCTTTAACTAAAAACACGACACGAATGAACTTATTGTGCACAGATAGACACTTATTTTGCAGTCAGAAACAGAAACATAAAAATAAACGATATGGAAAAGCAAATGACATTGACCGCAAACGAAAGTACGGCGAACAGATGCGCCGACATGGTGAAAAGACTCGTCCGCTACATCGGTCTGCCGCAGCGGCTGTTGCGCAGTTACTACTCAAGAGTGCTCGGCGAGGACGTAAGCGAAGCCCGGGCACGCGCCATGACAGAAGCCCAGCTGGCGTTTTTCGCCGTCACCCTGCCTGCCGACTACCCCTTGGCAATGAGGGTTCTGGCGTGCGTGTGGTTCGTGGTGGCGGTGAAGAAGTTAAGCAGCCGACAGCCAATCAACTGACACCCACCCCAACCCTCCCAAAGGGAGGGAGCTTGATTAGTGGATATTCAATAGATTTCCATATTAAAAGACATATCAAGCCCCCTCCCTTCGGGAGGGTTGGGGTGGGTGTCTGATTGGTTTGCATCGAGTGTTGTCTATCAGAACATCCTGCTAACCCTCTTCACTCCGTCAACAAGCGCGTCGATTTCCTCCTTCGTGTTGTAAAGGGCGAACGAGGCGCGCACCGTGCCCTGTATGCCGAGACGCAGCATGAGGGGCTGGGCGCAGTGATGGCCTGTGCGCACGGCGATGCCGAGACGGTCGAGCAGTGTGCCCATGTCGAGGTGGTGTATGTCGCCTACGAGGAACGAAGCCACGGCATCCTTACGCGCCGACGTGCCGAAGATGCGTATTCCCTCGACCTCGGCGAGCCGCCGCATGGCGTACTCCGTCAGCTCTTGTTCGTGCCTTTGGATGTCGTCCATACCAAGGGCGGTGATGTAACCGATGGCCTTTGCCAGACCGTGGGTGGCTACGTAGTCGGGCGTTCCGGCCTCGAACTTGAACGGAAGGTGCTCGAACACCGTCCTTTCGAAGCTCACGCTCTCAATCATCTCTCCCCCACCCTGGTACGGCGGCAGGCGGTCGAGCCAGTCTTCCTTGCCATAAAGCACGCCGATGCCCGTCGGCCCGTACATCTTGTGGCCGCTGAAGGCGAAGAAGTCGCAGTCCATCGCCTGCACGTCTACGGCGAAGTGGGGGGCACTCTGTGCGCCGTCAACCATCACGGGGACACCGTGTTCATGGGCGATGCGTATTATTTCATCCACCGGGTTGACCGTTCCGAGCACATTGCTCACGTGCGTCACGCTGACGAACTTCGTCCTTTCGGTAAACAAACGCTCGTATTCGTCGAGCCTCAACTCGCCCTTGTCGGTCATCGGGATGACGCGTATTGCGATGCCCTTCTTGGCCGCCTGAAGCTGCCACGGCACAATGTTGGAGTGGTGCTCCATGACGCTTACTATGACTTCGTCGCCCTCTTGCATGAACGCATCGCAGAAAGAGGACGCCACGAGGTTAAGGCTCTCGGTAGTTCCGCGCGTGAATATTATTTCGTTCGTCGACCGTGCGTTGATGAAACGGCGGACTTTCTCTCTCGCTTCCTCGTGCAGGTCGGTAGCCTGTTGCGACAGGTAGTGCACTCCGCGGTGCACGTTGGCGTTCACGTTGTAATACTCTTCGGTGATGGCTTCTACCACGCAGCGCGGCTTCTGGGTAGTAGCGGCGTTGTCAAGATAGACCAACGGACGGTCGTACACCGTGCGGCCGAGGATAGGAAAGTCGTTGCGTATTTGGTTGATGTCGAACATAATGTATAAGATTAGTTACCTGCACAGCTTGCATCCCTCGCATTTTGCAAGCTCGCCGCGGAAGCGTTTTTCCACAAGATAGTGCAAGCGGTCGCGCAGGGGGTCGAGCTTTATGCCGTCGATTACCTCGTTTACGAAGGCGAACTCAAGCAGGAGCTTGGCTTCCTTGAGCGGGATGCCGCGCTGGCGCATGTAGAACAGGGCCGCGTCGTTGAGCTGGCCTACGGTGCTTCCGTGGGCGCACTTCACGTCGTCGGCGTAAATTTCGAGCATGGGCTGCGTGTACATGCGCGCCTCCTTGGTAGCGCAAAGGTTCTGGTTGGTTTCCTGCGAAACGGTCTTCTGCGCTCCGTGGCGCACCAATACGCGGCCGGCGAACGCACCGACGGCGTTTCCGTCGAGCACGTATTTGTACAGTTCGCGGCTCGTACAGCGAGGCACGCGGTGGTCGATGAGCGTGTTGTTGTCTACGTGCTGGTGCTTGTCGGCTATTACGCAGCCGCGAAGGTCGCACTCTGCGCCCTCCCCTGCGAACACGAGGTCGGTGCGGTTGCGCGTCACTCCGTTGTGAAGCGTTATTACGTTGTGGCTCACGCGGCTGTCCCTTTGCTGCTCGATGAACACGTTGCTGACGCGGACGTTCTTCACATGGGTCTCTTCCAGACAATAAAGGTCGAGCTTGGCGTTGTCGCCCACGTATGCCTCGATTACTTGGGTGGCAAGGAAACGGCGGTCGTCGGCGGCATGGTCGCAGAAGAGCAGCTTGATTTCAGCGCATTCCTCGACAACAATGAGCACGCGGCGGTTCACCATCAAATCGACGTCAGACCGCAGAATATTGATTACCTGCACGGCCCTGTCTACCACAACGCCCTTAGGCACGTAAATAAGAAGGCCGTCCTGGGCGAGCATGGTGTTAAGAGCGGTAATGCCGTCGTCGGCCGTCTTGGCGAGCTTCGCATAATACTTTGCCACAAAGTCGGGATGTTCGGCTGCGTATTTGGCCAGCGACCCCACCACAACTCCTTCCGGCAGGAGGTGCGCCTTGGGCACAGCCTTGTCGTAAAAGCCATCGTTCAGCACGAAGTAAAGCGACGTACTGAGGTTTGGAACGTCGCAACGGAACGCCTCATACGGGTCTACCGGGATGTCAAGGCGGTTGAGGTTAAGCCCGTAGTCAGGCTCGAACAGCGCCGGGATGTCCGTATATTTGTACCGTTCGACCTTCTTCGTGGGGAAGCCGAGACGGCGGAAGTCGTCGAATGCGGCGTCGCGCACGGCGTTCATAGGCTCCGCGCTGTGCGCCATAAGCATGTCGCGGCACTGCCCGTAGAGGTCGATATATTGTTTTTCGCTTTGCATGTTTTTTAAGTTTAGGAGTTAAAGGAGCAAGGAGTAAAGGAGTAAAGTAGATTTGACAAAACTAACTATGAAGACAATATTGGCAACTGCCAGTCAACTGTTACCTTGACAACAAGACATTCCTACTTACTCCTTTACTCCTCCTCTCCTTACTACTCAAATACCGTCCACTTCCTCCTTTATCCAGTCGTAGCCGCGCTTCTCTATTTCCTTCGACAGCTCCGGGCCTGCGGTCTTCACTATTCGGCCTTTGTAGAGCACGTGGATGATGTCGGGCTTGATGATGTCGAGCAGACGCTCGTAGTGCGTAATGACGATGCAGCTCGACTCCGGCGTGCGCAGCTTGTTCACGCCTTCGGCCACGATACGCAGCGCGTCTACGTCAAGACCCGAGTCAGTCTCGTCGAGAATACTTAGCTTCGGTTCGAGCATAGCCATCTGGAAAATCTCGTTGCGCTTCTTCTCGCCGCCGCTAAAGCCCTCGTTCACCGAGCGGTTAGACAGCTTGCTGTCAAGCTCTACGATTTTCCTCTTCTCGCGCATCAGCTTCAGAAACTCCGCCGCATTGAGCGGCTGCTTGCCCTCATACTTGCGCTTCTCGTTGACGGCGGCGCGCATGAAGTTGGTCATCGACACCCCGGGGATTTCCACCGGGTACTGGAACGAGAGGAAAAGCCCCTCGTGCGCCCTGTCCTCGGGCTTCATGGCGAGCAAATCCTTGCCGTTGAACGTCACCTCGCCTTCGGTAACCTCATACAGCGGATTGCCAACAAGCACCGCGCTAAGCGTGCTCTTTCCCGAACCGTTAGGCCCCATTATGGCGTGCGTCTCGCCGTCCTTGATTGTGAGGTTGATGCCCTTAAGTATTTCCTTGTCGCCTATTTTAGCGTGTAAGTTCCTTATTTCCAACATAATATTTTCGATAAATGGAGAATTGAAAATGGAGAATTGAAAATTATGATTACCATTGTAGACAGGCAATCACCTCAATCTTCATTACTTCCATTTCCTTTTCTCAATCAACTATGGTAATCATAATTATCAATTCTCAACTTTCAATTCGCAATTAAAACATTACCCTACCGTCCCTTCCAGCGACACGCTTAGCAGCTTCTGCGCCTCTACGGCGAACTCCATCGGCAGCTTGTTGAGCACGTCCTTGGCGTAACCGTTGACTATCAGGCCGACGGCCTGCTCCGTGGGTATGCCGCGCTGGTTGCAGTATAACAGCTGCTCCTCGCTTATTTTGCTGGTCGTAGCCTCGTGCTCCACTATGGCCGTGTCGTTGTGTATGTCCATGTAGGGGAAGGTATGCGCGCCGCAGTCGCTTCCCAAAAGCAGCGAGTCGCACGACGAGTAGTTGCGCGCGCCGTCGGCTCCGGGGGCCACGCGCACCAGTCCGCGGTACGAGTTCTGGCTGTGACCCGCGCTGATGCCCTTGCTGATGATGGTGCTCTTGGTGTTCTTTCCAATGTGGAGCATCTTTGTTCCCGTGTCGGCCTCCTGGTAATTGTTCGTCACGGCAACGCTGTAGAACTCCGCCACGGAGCCGTCGCCGCGCAGTATGCACGACGGATACTTCCAAGTTATTGCCGAGCCGGTCTCCACCTGCGTCCACGACAGCTTCGAGTTCTTGCCGCGCAGGTCGCCGCGCTTCGTCACAAGGTTCAGCACTCCGCCCCTGCCCTTCTCGTCGCCGGGATACCAGTTCTGCACCGTAGAGTATTTTACCTCGGCGTTGTCCTTCACCACGATTTCCACAATGGCGGCGTGCAGCTGGTTCTCGTCACGCATCGGGGCTGTGCATCCTTCGAGGTAAGACACGTAACTGTCGTCCTCGGCGATGATGAGCGTGCGCTCGAACTGCCCCGTGTTCCGCGCGTTTATGCGGAAATACGAGCTAAGCTCCATCGGGCTGCGCACGCCCTTGGGTATGTAGACGAATGAGCCGTCGCTGAACACCGCGCTGTTCAACGCGGCAAAGAAGTTGTCGCGGTAAGGCACGACCGTGCCCAAGTATTCGCGCACCAGCTCCGGGTGCTCCTTGATTGCGTCGCCGATTGAGCAGAAGATGATACCCTTCTCGGCCAGCTTCTCGCGGTAGGTGGTCTTCACCGACACCGAATCCATGATGGCGTCGACGGCCGTCTGGCCGCTAAGTATGAGCCGCTCCTCAAGCGGAATGCCCAGCTTGTCAAACGTCTTCATCAGCTCCGGGTCAATCTCCTTCTTGCCCTCGTCCTTCTTTTTCGCCATGGGGTCGGCGTAGTAGGATATGGCCTGGTAGTCGATGTCGGGCACATGCACGTGCCCCCACGTCGGCTGTTCCAGCGTCTGCCAGTAGCGCAACGCCTTAAGGCGGAAGTCGAGCATCCACTCCGGTTCGTCCTTCTTCTGCGAAATAAGGCGGACTACATCCTCGTTAAGCCCCGTGTCTATAATGTCGGTATGCACGTCGGTGGTGAAACCGAACTCATACTTCTGCTCGGCCACCTGGCGCACAAACTCGTTTTGCTTGTTGTTCACACTTTCCATTCCTGTAAAATCACTCGCCTGCGCGTCGCCGGCAGGCACACTGTTGCAAGTCTGCAAAGTTAATGAATAATGGAAGCACAAGCAAAATTTTTGGTATAAAAAAGCAAAACGCCAAGGAACACCCACCCCAACCCTCCCAAAGGGAGGGAGCTTGATTACCTCCGCATTGGCGTATTGCTCCCAGTTCTCCCACCGCTCCTATTCACCACTTTCCCAATAAGCCACATTTCGCTTTATGAAAGACCGTTCATCCGCAAACCTTTTGGATGAAATACAAGGTCTGTTAATGAAATCATTTGTTCCGCCGGATTTGCAATCCGGCGGTTTCTAATTGCGGATTTGCAATCCGCACATGCCCAAACATTTATCTCATGGCAGTGCGGTTTGAGCGGATTACAAATCCTTATAGTAGATTTCGGCGGATTGCAAATCCGCCAAAACATATTACCCTCCGCCTGAATTGCAGTAGGATGTATATGCTTATTGGGTTTATATTCCACACACCCGAACTGCGGATGAACCACGAAAGGCCACGTTTTGCAAGCCAAAAGACTATGTTTTACAATGCAAAAGGCCGTGTTTCGCATTGCGAAACACGGCCTTTTGGTAACTGCCTGGCAATCAGCGAATTGCAAGCGGATGAAAAGGCGTAAGCCTTTCTCACCTTCTCACCCTCTCACCTTTTCACCTCTAAAAAACATCATCACTTCACCACCTTCGTGGTCTTCGCTCCGTTCTTCACGATGAGCAGACCGGTGGCCGGAACGTCGTCGATGCTGAACGCGTCGGTAGCAGCGGTGTAGACAAGCACGCCGTCGGCTGTATAGACACGCACCATGCCGTCACCAGCAACGTTTACAGCCTCAATGCCGGTAGTCCAGCCGGGTGTGCCTTCGCCTATGGTAGGTATGCCGCCGGCGATTGTCACCTCGTAGCTGTTTACTATGTGTTCGTTGCTTCGCACCGTCTGCCAGTCTGTTTCCTTTGAGGATTTAGTTGCAAGATATACTTGGTACGTTCCATCAGGCAAAGATGCAGTGGATATTTCGCCTTGAGATATTTCGGGATAGCCGCTGTTTTCAGTGAAGCCGGTTATGGGCATGCTCCACAGTGTAGTCTGTGTACCGCCGTTAACAGGTTCGGCCAAGAGTGCAAGATTGCCCGAGAAGCTCTCTGCGTCACAGTTAAGGACACTTGTAACAGTGAATGAAAGCATGTTGCCGTATGCCGTTACGGTAAAGCTTCCACGTGTGGTCTGTCCGCCCGTCCAGCTTATTGAAGGCATAATGCCGAACTGCGAGGAATATGGGATTTCGGGAGCATCCGGGCCATGCGCTATTATCATGTCCTGGTTTTCGCTGAACGTAAGCATCTCGCCAACTTCGTAGAAGCCGTTGCTTTCGCCGTTCCATCCCCAGTTTATGTGTACGAGGCCGTTTTCGTCGTAACCGTCAAGCACGAAGGCGTGCCCTCCCTGTGACAAAGACGAGCCGCCGTAAAGTATCGGGCGCCGGTTACTGATTTCCTCACGGATGATGTTCATCCAGTCGTTGGTAGTATAGATGTCTCGCTGGTATATCTTTGTGCTGTAGCGGAAGTAGTCCCTCATGGCCGTGGTGGCATCAGTCGTATAGGCTCCACTGCCGTCGATGTTGTACATCATTTCCACGGATATGCCGCAGTGCAGCATCAACTGGGCTACGGCCTCGGCCTGCATGCCGTTGTAAACGCCGCTGTAGTCGTCAATCATGTTGTCCCAATCGTAATGCGTGCGGTTGAACCTTGCCTCAAGTTCGAACAGTGTGCCGTCGTTGGCTGTGAAGTCGTAAAATTTCATTCCTTCCCCAGTGTCAGGCCACTTGTGGAAATACATGATTTGCGCCATGGCTGTAGCCACGCAGCCCGTAACATAGTGCTCCCTCGTAGAGCCGCCAATGCCAGATACGCTGTATGTGGGTGTCATGTTATTATATGGAGCATCCTGCCCCCAACGGCATGTCAGAAGTTCGTCGACACGTGCCGGATAGTCGCTGCTTTCAAGTGTCTCGACATCAGCTTGCACCTCTCCTGTTGCGAGCTTGGCCTGCAATGACTTGTCGATGGCATCCATCCACCACTGCATTGCCGGCGGTATGTTGTCTTGATTGAAACGAGTATCAGAGTATCCGAGCACCGCGTCAAACATGTCATCATTAGCTATGACCGCGAAACCGCCCGTGTCGTAGCCAAGTATTGTGAACTGTTTGCCGTTCTTCAGCAGTTTTATCTGGCCTGCGCCGCTGCGTGTCGACGCGCTCCCGTCAGTCTTAAGCACGCCAGCTGCGGCTGCTTTCATCTGCTGGAGGCTTCGCGGTGCACAATAGGCGGTGGCCGTCAGCAGCAAAAATGATAATGTGAAAAATATCTTTTTCATGTAGCAGATGATTTAAGTTGTATGAGAACAAAATAAAAGACAGGGCATATCCCCATGATGGAGATATGCCTTGCCTTTCTGTGCTATGATTATTTCCTTGTAAGAGTTACATTCATCAAGCCCATGGCAACCTGAACTTGTGTACCACTTGCATTGCCCAGGTATATCGTTCCGTTTGCGAATGATATTGATGATGTCGGTTCTCCGTTAGGTCCGAGTTGCCAGCTTCCATTCAAAGTGGTGTTTTGGTAAACGTATCCGTCACCAGGGTCAAAGAAGAACGACAATGGCAGTCCTTGCAATTCAAGTATCGTCTCATTGCTGAAATACCATCCCAATGTTCCTCCATGAGACATTACGTCAAACGTATAATACCAATCGAACGTAAGTTCTTCGCCTGTACCAAGCATATTTTTCGTCGTTACGGTATAGACATTTTCGTAATCTTCATCGTTAGGGTCGGTAGGTCCGCCTATTGTGACGTCACAAGTCATAGGAGTACCTTCAAACGCATCAATAGCGTTAAGCGTCCACTCGCCGAACATTGCCTCATAGAAGCCGTCGTTGTTGAGTATCGTCACGGTTGCGGTATTGGCCGTACCGATTTCCGCTCCGTCCGCCTCTGCAATGGTGATGGTAAAGGTTCGGTCGTTGTTCGTCTCGGAATCGTCTATCGCCTTAATCTCTACGTTGATGGTGTTATTCTCCAACGTGTCAGTGTTAAGGTTGAGGGTCTTGTCGGTTATGATGTAGTTGACATTCTCCACAGCCGGGTTTTCGCCAGTCTCGGCCGCCGTTATCCTCAGCCGTATGTTGCCGTTGCGCTTGCCGCTAACCTTAATTGGCACGTTAAAAACGTTCTCGGTCTCACGTACCTGCATCGTAGTCTGCTCGAACTCCACGGTAACACCGTCATTGCTGTTGTATTCAACATCGTCGTTAGAGCATGCAACGAATAGCGAAGCCACGGCGGCGAGCATCAACAATTTTATCTGTTTCATTGCTTTTTCGTTTTATAGTGATAATTCATTATTGCCTTAATCAATAGCCAGGGTTCTGCCTGATGGCCGGGTTCACGTCTATTTCGTGCTTAGGTATAGGCCATGTTAACGTTGGAGAGTCGGCATCCACGTTCATTATTGTAGTGCCAACGCCGGGCAAGAGGCACAGAGTTTCCTGCTGTGGAACACCACGCTCCATGTCGATATGCCAACGCTTGATGTCGAACAGGCGTGTTCCCTCGCCCACCATTTCGCGCTGACGCTCGTCCATCAGTTCGGCCATGAGGTCTTCTTTCGTTGCAAACGTGCGCCTGCGGTATCCTTGGATACGCGCCTGCTCAAGGTCGTTCAGGTAGTCGGATGCTGTCTGCAACCCTCCGGGGATATTCGCATAAGCCTCTGCCGCGATAAGGTACATCTCCGCGATGCGGAATACTTTAGGCTCTGCACATCCCAAGGCATACGAGCTTCCGGCTGTAATCTGGTACAATGTACCGTAAATCGGGTATTTGTTGAAGCTGTAGACTGTACCTATCGCACCGTTTGTAGTGGCAATGTCGGATGTCGTGAAGTACACAGGGAAGCGATAATCGTATGCGCTATATAGGTTGACAAGCGTTTGGGTCGGGATGTAATCCGGATTTGCACCTTGTGTCTGGGCCTGGTAAAGTGTGCCCGTAGCGTATGGCAGGTCGCTTTCTGACTGTGTAGGAAGCTTAAGTATGGTCTCGGTATCGTTTATCCGCAACGTACCTTGCTGCAAAGCTGCACCGCTGTAGCCGTCGTACAGCCACAAATCAGCCAAGTCATCAAGTGTTGCAGCCAATTTGTATTTGCCTGAATAGATGAGCCTTTCGGCTTCGTTGGCTGCTGTCTCATAATCGCCTCTTGCCAAAGCGGCACGCGCACGGAGAGCTCTTATGGCATCAGTGCTGATGTAATATTTGTCCGTAGCATTGGTATTGACGACATATTTGGCCGCGCTGTCAAGGTCGTTGTAGATTTGGTCGAACGTCTCCTTGAGCGTATAGCGGGCAGGATAAGTAGCCGGGTCTGATGACGGAGCGTAGTCCAATCGGTAAGATACGCCGGAGTTCTCCTCGTTTGCAGTAGCTTCCTCGTAGTCAGCGCAGAAATACTGCGATAGCATAAAGATGGAGTAAGCCCTTATAAAGAACGCATCTCCCTTAGCAGTTCTTACCGCAGGCATACCAGGGTTGGTTGATGTCGCCTGTTCTGGGAATATACCAGTATTGGAAAAGTCAGTCCTATTGTATGAGTCGATTATGAAGTTGGCTCGTGCAATGAGTGCCTGGTAGTTACCGTAGATGGCATCGAACGTTGTTGTCTGCGACGTAAACGTCCACCTGTACATCTCTCCGAGCGTGTTGCTGAAACCTGTCACAGCGTCGAAACCGTCGCATTGGATTTCAGGCGCGTTGTAGAAGTCTCCCGCTATCGAGCTTTTCAGTCCGCTGTAAAGCGCAGTGCGAGCGCTTTGGAACGTAGTCGGGCTATTAAGTGCTTCCGTGTCGGGCAGGGCGTCATAAGGCTCCATGTCCATGTCGCAGGAAACAGCCATCACGGCGGACAACATTAATAATAAATATGTTTTTTTCATCTTTAATGTCTTTATTTTGTTTTTAGAACGTAAGTTGTAGGCCAAATGAGTACTGGCGCGTGTTAGGATAGTCGCCTATTGTAGAGAAGCTGTCTACCTCGGGGTCGTAACCCTTGTATTTTGTGAACGTCAGCAAGTTGCGTCCTACGAAGTAAACCTTGCATCCCTTGATGAAATGTGTCGCGTCAAGCCACTTCTTAGGCAATGTATATGACAGCTGCAGGAACTTCAAACGGACGTATGAAGCGTTTTCAATGAGGTGCGTATCCATCTGATACTCTGCGTTGGCAGCAGCTACATCGGTAACGTCGCCCGGCTTCTGCCACATGTCAAACATGTCTACTGACTGATTCCAAGACGTTGCGAAAGACGGGTTCATGGTGAACCAACGCTCGTTGTTGAACATGTAGCGGTCGAACATACCAGTGAACTGAACGTCAAGCTGAAGGCCCTTCCATGACAGGGTGGTGGAAAGTCCGCCCGACCAAGGTGCTATCATGCTCTTGCCTGTCATCACGCGGTCGTCCTCTGAATAGGTCTTTGTATAGTTTCCGTTCTTGTCTAACCAAACGTTCTGTCCGTCAAGAGGGTCGACATGACTCCAGCGCACATAATAGAATTCGCCGTAAGGATGGCCCACTTCAAGGTGTACAAGGTCGGTAACATCATAAGAATCAGCCCCTTCGAAGAGCTTTGTGATTTTGTTCTTGTTGTAGTTGAAGTTAAGGCTTACGTTCCAGTACCAGTCCTTGTTCTTGATAATGTCAGCACCGATATTCACGTCTACACCACGGTTGTACATCTCGGCAACGTTGCCCCACTGCGAAGAGAAACCTGTAGTATAAGAATAAGGTATGCTTACGAGCATGTTTGATGTCACCTTGTTGTAGAACTCCACGTTGAACGTAATCCTGTCGAGCACTTTTCCACTAAGACCTACGTTCAGCGTCTTTACGGTTTCCCATGTCAAGTCGTCATTGCGAACGTTGACGGGAGCGAGGCCTGCCTGTCCGTTATATTCGCCAGATGTCGAAGCAAGACCAAGGAACTGATACGGGTCGATGCCGGAGTTACCTGTCGAACCATAACTGATTTTGAACTGAAGGTCGTTGAGCCAGCTCTTGGTCGGCTCCATGAAGCTCTCGTTCGTGATGTTCCACATCGCAGCCACAGCCCCGAACGTAGCCCAACGGTGGTCTTTGGCAAAGAGTGAAGAACCGTCGCGGCGGATTGACGCGTCAAGGAAGTAGCGGTCTGCATAGTTGTAATTGAGCATTCCAAACCAAGAGTTGCGCACCTCTTCGCTGATTGATTGTCCCGGCACGGCTGCTCCGGCCTGTGTTCCGGCCGACATGAGGAGCATACGGTTGTCGGTAAGGCGGCTCATGCTCGCACTAAAAGCCTCTGTCTTGCTCGTCATGGTTTCCTGGCCGAGCAGAACGGTAACGTGGTGGTCGCGTAGGAAATCGAACTTGTACTCCGCAGTGTTGGTTACAGTCCAACGGTAGAAACGAGAGAACTGCTCGCTGGCCGAGCCTGTAGGGAACACATTGGGGTCAATGGCGAGCGTGTTATAAACTTTGTGGGTCGTGCGGTAGTCGTTCCAGTCGAGGCCGACGGCCGAACGCAGGTTAAGTCCTCTGATAGGATTGATGTTCACATAAGCATTTTCGTTCAGGCGCACACGGTCGTTATGGCCGGGCTGCACCTCCGACAGCCAGTACGGATTGTAGATGCCGTTCATCGTGTCATTAAACAGGTATTTCCTGTCACCGTATCCTTCAAAAGTACTGTTCGCCCAATCATTTTTGTCGAGGCCGATTACTTCATAATAAGTTTCCGTCGGCAGGTACATGCGGGCCGCAAAAGCCTTGTTGTACAAGCTGTTCGTCTCTGAACTCGAACCAAACGCGGTGGTGGAAGCCTTGGTAAAGGCGAGGTTGGTATTCGCACCTATCTTCAGCCATGGTGTAACGTTTGCCTCAAGGTTGGCGCGGAATGTCTCACGGCGCATCTCCGAGTCGTCCATGATACCCTCTGCCTGGTAGTGGCTGAACGATACAAGGTAAGACAGGTTCTGCGAACCGCCGCGGATGCTGGCGTCAACTTGTGTCACAGGTTTGTTGTCTCCAAAGAACACGTCTTTCCAATCGGTGCTGATACCGTATTTTTTGTAATAAGCCTTCTGCGCCTGGAAGTTCGCATCGTTTACGAGACTGGGGTTAAGTATCTCCTGAAACCTAAGCCACTGGTTAGCATCCATCATCTCCTCTTGGTCGCCGCTCATCTGCGAAATGCCATACTGTGCGGAAACAGTTATAGTCGGAGCTTCTCCAAAATTACCTTTCTTTGATGTAATGATGACAACACCGTTGGCCGCACGCGAACCGTAGATGGCCGTAGAAGACGCGTCCTTGAGCACCGTCATGCTCTCGATGTCGTTCGGATTAAGCGAGAGGAACGTGTTTTGCGAAATCTCGCTGCCGTCCAATATGAACAAAGGCTCTGTCGTTGCATAAATTGAT
>OGGJ01000231.1_pt1 | contig 60600 bp, 53 predicted proteins | sample 1571071 | NCBI WGS metagenome assembly OGGJ01 (sample SAMEA2581954, study PRJEB24529) | metagenome | biome: Human gut stool | place: China | collected 2011
CTTGGTGTTAATTGTGGTAGTATTTGCTGAGGAATATTCAATTAATAGGTTGTGCTTGAATATAAATGGATTTCCATTTATTTTTATGAATGCACTTATGATTGTAGGAATAGCATATATTTATCAAAAAGCAACAAGGAAATTATTCATAAAGGAATTTGAGTATGAGATATATGAAGATTTCTTCTATATTAATGGGAATAAATATGAATATCAAGATGTAATAAAATGTGAAATTCATTATTTCGATTATTTTTTTATAAATGTATTGTGTTTGCATATAGACATGAAAAACACCTCTAAAAGCACCATTTTGTTATATTCAGAAGACTTGGATGAAGGGATAGACTATAAAGCCATTCCATTGTTTAAGTTTTATGAATCAGTTAGCGAACATTTGAGAATCAGCTAACTATTGACAGATAGGGGTGAAAGAAAATAATAGGCTTGCCAGGATATAATTAGTGAGCCTATTATTTAATGTGGTGTTTTTGCAGGAGTAATATACCGCGGATTTTCATAACAATACTGTTACCCTCCTAGATTTTGTTCTAATTTTTCTCTACTCCATTGATAACTTACTTTTTTTAACAATCCATCGTTTTCTACTACTACCTTTGCAATCACCTCCCCCTTTTCACATATGTAATAAATACGATTCGTTTCATATACCACGTCAATTTCACTGAGCTGATATCTTTTGTATATAGAATTATTTTCTTGAACAATTTGTTTAATTAAATCATCTAAATTATCTTCATTTTTTCTGATATAGTATACAAGAGTGAAATCACCTTCATGTTTATAATCATGCTCGTCATATATGGACGCCGCCTCAAAATAATCATATTCGCCAAAATTCAATCCATAATAATCCAAAACTCTATCAAATGTATTATTTACACCTGATGCCGAACCCATCATAAGACAAAACAAACCCAAAAATAATGTCAAATGCTTTGAAAAAGTGTCAATAAAAACATAAAATAATAAAAAAGTTTTGAGCTAATTGACAATTGTTTAATTAATATATCTTGTGATAAAATATCCGCGAAGATAATGGAGTGCCATTATAAGGAGGTATTCAGAAATGAATAAAATAATAAACAAACAAGTTCTTGCTACGTTTGCATTAGTTACTATCATGGCAGGAGTGTTAATAGGTACTAATTGTATTTATGCAGCGCAGGACGGAAAAGAGACAACAACTATCCGGCTTATAAACCAGACTTATTTTAATGTTAAGAATATCGAGGTAACCTGGAATGATGGCAAAGAGCAGACTGTCAACACCCTTGGCAGCCATGATTCAATTGATTTCTCATCAGATGTGGGAAGCGTATACAAAATGGATGTTACCGGAACAACCCAGTCCGGAGAGAAATTCACCGGACATTTTAAGGGACTGGTCGGCAAAGATACAAGAGTATTTATAGAGCTTGACGAGAATGCTGATGTTCAGGTTTTTATCCCACAGGGAGAAATTGATTAAGCATTAATTATTGTTCTTTAAGATCCGCCAGAGTGTGCTTCGGCTTATGCCGAGCCGCCTGGCGGTTTTTTCTTTATTGTCATGTTCTTCGTGTAACACCTGAAGAATGATCTGATAATTTATCTCATCTAGAGTTCCATCAAATTTTACTGAATCATCAAAGACGCGTCCGTAGTCGGGCTCCTGTTTCAGGATGGCTTCTACAGTGTCACAGGAGATATACGGTGTCTTTGTTATTGTGACAAGCTCTTTAAGGACATGCTGCAGCTGGTCGAGATTGTTAGGCCAGTTGTATGAGAGCATTTTTTCCATTGCGTCAACGTCAAAGCCTATTATCTGTTTCCCAAGAGAGACATTGAACCGGTGCAGATAAAGCGCGGTTATACCGGAAAAATCGTCAATGCGCTCTCGAAGCGGTGGGAGCTTCATGGTAAGGCAGGAAAGATGATTCTCCATGAAAGTGCGTATTGTAGCAAATGCAGGCTGTTTGGAGTTGTTGGTGGAAAGAGAGACTATGAGCCTCATTCTCGTGCAAAGCTTCGTCTGGTCTATATATTGAAACAAATCACCAATTTGTTCCAGACTAAGAGCATCGGCTTTTTCAAAAAAGACTGTACTGTTCACTTCATTGAGAGGGGAATTTTCATTGTTTAGCAGACTGTGCCACTTACGCTCTTTTATCAGAGAGCAGTCGATGCTGTAAAATGGAGCGTGTTTATAGTTGCTTTGCTTGTAAATAAGTGATGCAGCCTTGCCTTTGCCGGTTCCGTTTTCTCCGAGAATAAGCACAGGCAGATGGCTTTTAGCGTATTCTTCTATTATCTGCGCTATTTTGCCTGCTTTACCGGTTCCGTTGTAAGCGTCAGCAAAGTCGTTGGAGGAGGTGTTGTCAATATTGTAAATCTGAAATCCAGGGTCGTCCTCGGCGGTTAATGCAGGACTCTTACATATAGTAATTGCAGTGTACTTCTGGTCCTCGTAAATCAGGTGGCGGTTGTACAGAGTATAGACGTTATCGCGTATCTGATGCGAAACGGTCTGGTTCGGAACTTTCAAAAATGACTTAATGTATGTCTGTACAAAATTCATCAACGATGTATTCATTTCATCTATTGCGATGCTTGAAAACCACAGAGTACCTGCAGGCGAGTAAATTAAGAATTCGCGGTCGTCCTCGGTCAGAAGCGACTGGAACAGATCCTTCTGCTTGTGGACATAATTGGAAGAATGCACAAGCTTTACAGCCTCGGCAACGGCGTTTTCTATGCTTTCCCTGCCGGAGGTTACAAGATTATAATTTAATCCGATATCCTTTGCGGCTCTGGCACCGGTCACGTCACATAGGACAAGCGTGCAGCCGTTTTCTTTTGCTTCTTTAAGGCGATTGACTGCATCTGCCGAGTCCTTGAAAGTGATTATGTCAATATCATATTGAAGCAGGTCGCACAGCAGATGTGCATTTGCAGTGATTCCGGGAAAACCGGCAATTACAAATTTTCCGTTGTAGCTCTCGGCAAGCTTGATGCTCAGAAGTATATCGTAAACAGAGATGGATATATCTATGACGGGAAGCTCAACAGCAGATTGTATAAGCTCTGCTGTACCGCCTCGCGAAATGATAACGTCGTAATTTTTATGTGCAAGCTGCATTGCGATATCACGGCCGGTGAACAGATCACCGGTCTGGACAGTGAGAGCAATGTCATCGCGCGACTGTGCTATATCGGTAAGTATGTCAGCCATGCCCTCGTAAGGGGCGACTGCAAGAATCTTGGTTTTCTGCATATATTTCTCCTTTTGGGATTTGTAAATGTTAAGTGGTTATTTTAATGTTTAAAAATGAAACGTGAAGATAGCGCTAGTGATGTTTTGTTACTATTTAACTATATTGTATTACAGTATGTTTCAAAATGCAACAAATAAATGTAGTTTATGTTTCAAAATAGAACAAAAATAACAAAACAACGCGTTGAACGAGGCACAAAAAACAGATATTATATGATTAGTTCAAAGAGATGTTCAAAAATAAAACACAAGAATAACAATATAACAAAGGAGAGGTAATATATGAGTTATCAGATTAAAATTCCGTCATGTATCTTTGGCGGAGCAGGAAGCATTGAGAATGTGAAAGCGGTAATAGAAAAAGAGAATGCAAAAAAAGTAATAGTTTTTACGGATAAAGGCATTCGTGCAACAGGACTTTTAGATCTGCTGACAGAGATTCTTGAGGAAAACAAGACAGAGTATCAGGTATTTGATGATCTTGCTTGTGAACCATCATATCAGGATGTTGAAAAGGTTATGAAGGAAGTGGAGAGCGCATCAGGAGATCTTATCATAGCAATCGGTGGGGGAAGTGTTATGGATGCAGCAAAGCTTTGCTGCGTATTAAAAGATGCAGACTACACTATAAAAGATCTGCTCAATGATCCGACGCTTGCAAAGAAACAGATTAAGACGGTTATGATTCCGACAACCTGCGGAACAGGATCTGAGGCAACCTGCAATGCAATCGTTGCGGTTCCAGAGGAACAGTCAAAGAAAGGAATTGTAAATGACAGTATGATTCCGGACTATGTGGTATTGGATTCAAATATGATCAGAAAGCTTCCGAAATCAATTGTGGCAGCAACAGGTGTAGATGCATTGGCCCATGTGGTTGAGTGCTTCACCTCAAAGAAAGCAACACCGTTTTCCGATACCTATGCAGCAGCCGGAGCCAAGCTTATTTTCCACAATATCAGGGAAGCTTATAACAATCCTGACAATATGGAAGCAAAAAGCAATATGATGACCGGAGCCTTCTATGGCGGAGTCGCAATCACAGGAAGCGGAACAACAGCAGTTCATGCACTTTCATATCCACTGGGAGGCAAATATCACATTGCTCACGGTGTATCAAATGCCATACTTTTTGCACATGTTATGGAATTTAACAAGGACGCATGCAGCAAGAGACTTGCAATACTTTGCGATGCTGTTTACCCTGAGCATGCAGGAAAATCTGAGGATGAGAAAGCACAGTACATGATCGATCAGATTGCTGACATTGTAAAGGTTACAAACATTCCAACGGATTTAAAGGAATTCGGTGTTAAGCCGGAGGATCTGGATTTCCTTGTTGATGCCGGCAGCAAACAGCAGAGACTTCTTGTAAACAATATGAAAGAATTAAGCCTTGACGATATCAGAAACATATATCTTAAGGTATTAAAATAAAGGAGGAGCCTATGAAAAAGCCAATTATCGGAATTACAATGGGAGATCCTGCGGGAAACGGTTCTGAGATTTCAGTAAAAGCGTTATCAAGACCTGAAATATATAAGCAGTGTCGTCCGGTGATTATCGGTGATGCCGCATGTATGGAAGAGGCAGTAAAAATCGCAGGAAAAGAAGGACAGATAAAGATTCATGCGATTCACGATATTAAAGAAGCAAAGTTTGAGTACGGAACGATTGATGTGTACGACATGAACCTTGTGAACATGGACAGACACATATTCGGAAAAGTATCAAAGATGTGTGGAGAGGCTGCTTTTCAGTATGTCGTAAAGGTAATAGAGCTTGCGCAGAGCGGCGAGATTGACGCAACTGTCACAAATGCCTTAAATAAAGAGGCAATAAATATGGCAGGACATCATTATTCGGGACATACAGAGATTTATGCAGAGTACACCCATACAGACAAGTACACAATGATGCTTGCACACGAGGATTTGAGGGTTGTACACGTATCGACGCACGTTTCTCTCAGGCAGGCATGTGACAAGGTAAAGAAGGACAGAGTCCTTGAAGTTATAAGAATTGCAAATGATGCCTGCAAGGCGATAGGCATTGAGAATCCAAAGATTGGTGTGGCAGGTCTTAACCCACACTGCGGAGAAAACGGACTGTTTGGAACAGAGGAAATTGAGGAAATCCAGCCGGCAATAGATGAGGCAATGGCAGAAGGAATCAATATTCCTGAGAAAAAACCGACACCGCCTGATAGCATATTCTCTAAAGCAATCGGAGGCTGGTATGATATAGTTGTAGCAATGTACCATGATCAGGGACATATTCCTCTGAAGGTTAAAGGCTTTGTATACAACAAAGAATTAAAGAAATGGGATGCGGTAGCAGGCGTAAATGTAACACTCGGAATCCCTGTAATAAGGGTATCGGTAGACCATGGTACAGGCTTTGACCTTGCAGGAAAAGGCGAATCGAATGAGTTAAGCCTTGTAAATTCAATTGACTATGCGACAAAGCTTGCAGTAAACAAAAAATAGCGGGAGGAAATGCGATGGTAAAGCTGTTGATCATAGCAGATGACTTTACCGGTGCATTGGATACCGGAATCCAGTTTGTGAATAAGGGAATTGCCACCCAGGTATTTACAAAAATGCCGGAAGCTATCGGGGATATAGATGAGTCGACAGAGGTTCTGGTTATAGATTCTGAGACCAGACCAATGCCGGCAGCTAAGGCATATGATGCTGTGAAAAATATTACAGGATGGGCAAAAGCAATTAATATTCCTGTTATTTTCAAAAAGACGGACTCAGCGCTCCGCGGAAATATCGGAAGTGAGCTTCAGGCAGTTTTGGACGGAAGCGGGCACGACAAAGTTTATTTCCTGCCGGGGTATCCGAAGATAGACCGCTGTACGGTAAACGGAACTCACTACATACAGGGGCAGCTTCTAGAAAAAAGTGTATTCGGGCAGGATCCGTTTGAACCGGTAAAGCTGTCGTACATACCTGATATTATCGCACAGCAGACAGCTTTGAAATGTGCCTGTGTTAAGCACAATGAAGCTTTGAATGATATAAAAAGCGATGAACGTATCGTAATCTGCGATGTGGAAAAACACAAAGACATAGAAGAAAGGCTTGATGAATTGCAGGAAAAAGATGAGCTTTGCATTATTGCCGGATGTGCCGCACTTGCGGAAGCGCTTGCCGACAAGCTCAGATTTGATGCAGCGAAGCCGCAAAGCTATAGGAAGAGTGAAAATTTTCTTGTGGAATGTGGCAGCTTGAATATGATTACGCAAAATCAGCTTGACTATGCCGAAGAACACGGATTTTCAAGAATCCATATGACCGTAGAACAAAAATTGCAGAAGGATTATTACAGCACACAGGAGGGCTTGGAGTTTTTGCACAAGATGCAGGAGGAATGTGAAAAAGACAGATGTCTCATCATTGATTCCATAGACCGGGAAGAAGACAAAAAGGGCTTTATGGAAGCAAATAAGCTGACTATGAATGATGTAAGAGCCCTGATTCCAACGGCACATGGACACATAGCCGACTATCTGGCAGCAAATAAGCAGGATACGACAATACTTATGACAGGCGGCGACACTTTGATGGGGTATATGAAGCTGATAGGCTGTACTCAGATTACACCGGTATGTGAGATAGAACAGGGTGTGGTTGTTTCCAATCTGAAAAATCACGGATTTGTGCAGCAGATAATATCCAAATCAGGTGGGTTCGGAACCAAAGATGTACTGGTAAAGATTGCAGATAAAATATTAAATCAAAAATAAAAAAATAAACAAGTTTAAAAGGAGAAGAAAAACATGAAACAGACAGAATTAAAAGGAATTATTACACCAATTTTAACACCAATGAACGCAGACGAGAGCATCAACACTGACGAGCTCAGAACACAGATTGACAGACTTATCGATGGCGGTGTGCACGGAATTTTCCCATTTGGAACAAACGGTGAGGGATATATCTTAAATGAAAAAGAAAAATGCGAAGTCCTTGAAGCTGCAATTGATCAGGTAAAAGGAAGAGTACCTGTATATGCCGGCTCAGGCTGCATTTCAACACAGGATACTATCAGAATGAGCAAGGAGGCAGAAAAGCTCGGAGCTGACGTCCTTTCAATAATCACTCCAAGCTTTGCGGTTGCATCACAGAAGGAGTTATACGATCACTATGTAGAGGTTGCCAAGCATGTAGATACTCCAATCGTTCTTTACAATATTCCTGCCCGTACAGGAAACAAGCTGCTTCCTGAGACAGTAAAGAAGCTTGCAAAGGATGTTGACCTTATCATCGGTGCAAAGGATTCAAGCGGAGATTGGGATAACTTAAAGGCATATATCACAGAGACACGTGAACTTGACAAGAAGTTCTATGTATTATCAGGAAATGATTCACTCATTCTTCCTGCATTAAAAGAAGGAGGAGTCGGAGGAATCGCAGGATGCTCAAATGTTTATCCACATGTGCTTTCATCAATCTACAACCTTTTCAAAGAGGGCAAGTTTGAGGAGGCAGAGGCAGCACAGGATTCTATCGCAAGCTTCAGAGCTGTATTCAAATACGGCAATCCTAACACAGTTGTTAAAAAAGCGGTTGCAATGCTCGGATATCCTGTTGGCGATTGCAGACGTCCATTCAACTATCTGTGTGATGAGGGTGTGGAAGCGCTTGCAAAGGTATTAAAAGAGAATGCTGACAAAGGTATGAACTAACTCTGGGGAGGATGAACTAATATGAAGTTTGTAATGACACAGGCTGTATGCCCTGAAGGAATGCAGCTTTTAGATGGAATAGCTGATGTATATGTAGCTGACAATCAGGATCCGAACAATTATCTTGACGAGATGAAGGATGCAGCTGCTCTTATTGTAAGAATTGCAAAATGTGATGCAAATGCTATAGAAAACAGCCCGAAGCTCAAGGTAATCGGACGTACAGGCGTAGGATACGATTCGGTTGATGTAAAAAAAGCAACAGAGCTTGGTATCCCGGTGGTCATCACACCGGGAGCCAACAACAGAAGTGTTGCTGAGCATGCGGTAGCAATGATTTTTGCGTTGTCAAAGAATCTTATCGAGGCACAGAATGAGATGTGCAAAGGAAACTGGGAAATCCGTGGAGCAAAGAAGGCTTTCGAGCTTGAGGGAAAGACAGTCGGAATCCTTGGCCTTGGAGCAATTGGAAGAGAAACAGCCAAAATCTGCAAAGGCTGTGGAATGAGCATTGCAGCGTACGATCCTTTTATGACAAAAGAGCAGGTAGAAGGCTATGGTGCTAAATATTATGAGAATTATGTGGAGCTGTTAAAGGACAGCGATGTGGTATCAATCCATGTACCGCTCACAGATCAGACCAGGAACATGATCTCAAAGAAGGAGCTTTCTGTTATGAAACCGACGGCGCTTATAATAAACTGCAGCCGTGGAGGAATCATCAACGAAGCAGATCTCGTAGAAGCATTAAATAACGGAGTTATCGCCGGCGCGGGAACAGATGTATTCTGCAGTGAGCCACCAAAAACAGATGATCCGTTATTAAACTGCAGAAATCTTATCGTAAGTCCGCATTCAGCAGCCCAGACAAGAGAGGCAGTAATCAAGATGGCACAGATGTGTGTCAAGGGCTGTCTGGCAGTAGCAGAAGGTAAAAAGTGGCCATATGTAGCCGACAAGTCAGTATATGAGCACGAGAAATGGAAGGGTGCTGACTGGGCAGAGGTTTAAAATAAAAATATATCGGGGGATATAATATGGATTCTAGTATTATTTCAATTATAATTGTATTAATTACAATGGGCTTGTTTGTCTGGAACAGACTGCCGATAAGCGTGGTTGCTATCCTGGGTTCGGTAGCAATGGCAATGTTTATTCCGGAAATGGAGCTATCCGCAGTATACAGCGGATTCAGCGCAACAGGCTGGCCGATGGTAGTCGGAATGTGTGTTGTAAGTGCTGCACTTTTTGAAACCGGAATAGCAAGAAAGATAGGAGAAAAAATCGGAAATTCTTTTCTTGCCAAGACGGAGAGGCGGTTTATAGTAACGGTAAGTGCTGTGTGTTCATTGATGTCAGCATTTATGAGTAACAACGGAACTGTTGCTATCTGGATGCCTATCATCGCAATCGTAGCAGCAAACTCATGTGGAAAAATCCGTTCAAAAATGGTTATTTTCCCAGCCGGAACAGCAGCCGTTATCGGCGGGGCATGTTCACTGATCGGCTCAACCTCACAGCTTGCAGCAAACTCAGTATTACAGGGATATGCCGGTTATGAGGAAGGCATGGGAATGTTTGACATGACAAAGATCATGTTTCCGGCAGCAGTTGTACAGATTATTTTCTGGGGAACCATCGGCTACAAGCTCCTCGACAAGGTATTAAAACCGAATAGTCCTGACTTCGACAAGGGAAATATGTATTCAGTTGCAGAGATACATAAGCTCGAGAAGGAACAGGAGTCAGATGCTCCGGCATGGAAGGGCTATGTGGCACTCGGAACCATGATTTTATGCATAGTATTATTTGTATTAAGTGGTTTCCAGCCATTCAAGAGCTATTTTAACATCGGTACAATCGGTCTTATAGGTGCTGCAATAGTACTTGGAACAGGCTGCATCTCGATTAAAAAAGCATATTCGGATCTTCCTTGGGATGTTTTCGTATGTATCGGAACAATATCAGGAATCGGAACAGGACTTGATGTATCAGGTGGTGGAGCATTAATCGCAAACGCTGTACTCAACCTCTTCGGAGGAAAGAATGCATCGGTTGTGCTTCTTACAGTAGTTATCGCGGTGCTTACAAGTGTACTAACAAACATCATGTCAAACAATGCCACAGCAGCAATGCTTACACCAATATGTATAGCAATTGCATTATCGCTTGGAATCAGTCCTATTCCATGGGTAATCGTAATCGGTGCCTGCTCAAACCTTGCAATAGCAACATCTTTCGGAACAGCTGTAAATATGCAGATACTTCCGGCAGGATACAAGTTTTCAGATTTCGTAAAAATCGGTGGACCGTTGCTTATTATACTTATTGCAGTTGTTTCTATATGCAGTGTGGCATTTCTGTTCTAGGGATTGAGTGCCCTGAAGCGGCAAATATTTGCCGGTACACCGAATAATAAATCAGATACTAACAATACAGGCAGAGCTATCATTTATGATAGCTCTGTTTGTGGATATGAGCATCCCGGGAGAAATTTATTGAATAATACAATAACTGAGAGGAAGACCGAATGATGAAACAATTTTTGAGGAAAACCATGAAAAACATAGCGACCTACGTGGAACTGGTATTGTCTGCATTTCTCGTATTTGTGATAGCGATACTTATTATAAAGCTTGTAGGGCAATGTTTTTTTGATATATGGCATGACAAGCTTGAGTTGGAGTATTACATGGAATATGCCATGTCGCTTGCTATAGGCGTGGAGTTTGTAAAGATGCTCTGTACGCATCAGCCGGGCACGATAATAGAGGTTCTGCTTTTTGCAACAGCCAGACAGATGATAGTCGAGCACCTCAATGTATATGAGACTCTTGTTGGAATTGGCGCGATAGCAGCGCTGTTTGCAATTAGAAAATTCCTGTTCTGCAGTTTTGATGAGGCAGATCACATGATATGCCGGGGCAGCCAGACAGTGGCACACGCGAATCTCATAACCGGAGCCAAAATTCCGGAGGAAAAGACAAGAATTCTTCGCAATGTCATAAGCGACAAGCTGAGTGAAGAGGGAAAGACGGTTGCAATAGGTGCCTGCGTGTATTATAAGGATTGTGCACTTAGAGTGGATAGTATGCGCGAAGGCGTGGTAACAAGAGTTGAAGTAATAAAGAACCTGTAATGTATATTTAACCTATATTATAATATTTTTTATTTCTATGCCGCCATTACCATTTGTATTTTATTTCTCGCGTAAGCTGTTGTTATGGGGGAAGCGGTATCTTTCTTTGCTTGTAATCGTTTCAAAAGAATTATATAATAGGCATATATGATTTTAGGAGAAGAAAGTATGGCACAGACTATAAGTATCGGAAAACAGGATTTTCTATACCTTCGTGAAAATAATTATTTTTATATAGATAAGACTGATTTTATCAGGCAATGGTGGGAGAGCGCGGATGACATCACGCTTATTACCAGACCACGCCGCTTTGGAAAAACTCTGAATATGAGTATGCTTAATTATTTTTTCTCAAATCATTATTCGGAAAAAAGTGAGATTTTTGAGAAGCTTTCTATATGGAACAGCGAAAAATACCGCAGGCTACAGGGAGCATATCCTGTTATATTTATAAGCTTTGCTGATGTAAAGCAGGGAAATTATAAGGATGCGGTACAGAAGGTTAAGAAGATAATTGCGGATGTATACAGGCAGTATCGTTATCTGATGGATTGTCCTGATTTTACAGAAGCTGACAGGCGTAAGCTGTCAGACATGACAGATAGGATTGATGATGTAACAGCTCAGGATTCCCTTAAAGATTTGTCATATTTTTTAAGCGAGTACTACAAAAAGAAGGTTATTATTCTACTTGATGAATATGATACACCTATGCAGGAAGCTTACATTCATGGATATTGGGATGAATTCGTGAATTTTATGAGAGGATTGCTGAACTCTACTTTTAAGACCAATCCATATATGGAACGTGCAATAATGACAGGAATTACGAGAGTCTCAAAAGAGTCTGTTTTTTCAGATTTGAATAACCTGGTAGTTGTTACGACTACGTCTGAGCAATATGCTGATTGCTTTGGTTTTACTGAGAAAGAGGTTTTTGAGTCGATTGAAAAGTATGGCATGAGTGATAAAAAAGCTGTTGTTAAGCAGTGGTATGATGGATTTACCTTTGGTTCGCTCAAAGATATATATAATCCATGGTCTATCACTAATTTCCTGAAAGAAAAAAAGTTAAAGCCTTATTGGGCTGCTACCAGCTCCAATGCTCTTATAAGCAGACTTATACAGGAATCATCTGCAGAGATAAAGAGCCTCATGGAAAGTCTGGTTAATGGAAAGAGTATTGAGGTTAATTTTGATGAACAGATAGTATTCAACCGGCTCGAAAAAGATGAGAGCGCTATATGGAGCCTTCTTCTGGCGAGTGGGTATCTGAAGGTTGATAGCATTGTCCATAAGGGAATTACTCTTGAGCCCTGGTATAGACTTAGTATAACGAATCTTGAGACTATAAGTATGTTTTCTAATCTGTTCAAAGGATGGTTTGCGGATGTATCATCCAACTATAATGAATTTGTGAAGGCTTTATTTAGTGGGGATGTAAAAGCAATGAACGTGTATATGAATGATGTGGCGATGTCTACTTTTAGTAGTTTTGATACAGGCAATCATCCATCAGACCGTAGTCAGCCGGAGCGTTTTTATCATGGCTTTGTGCTTGGACTTTTGGTTGATATACGTGATAATTATGAAGTCCTTTCAAATCGTGAAAGTGGCTTTGGAAGATATGATGTAGTGCTGGTTCCGAGGGAGAAGGGACGTGACGCATTTGTTATGGAGTTTAAGGTGTTTGATGACAGTGAAGAAAGTGGACTCGAAGATACGGTTGCGGCAGCGCTCAGACAAATTGATGAGAAAAACTATGATACTCAATTGCTGGACAGGGGAATATCTGAGAATAATATCAAGCATTACGGATTTGCATTTTGCGGAAAAAAAGTGTTGATCGGATGCTGAGAGAAATTATGATACGAGAATTAGTTCAATTTAAAGGAGGATATTGCATGTACAACGAAAATTATTCTATAATATTCAGCAGTATGACAGGCAACACACGTAAGCTGGCTGATAAAATTCATGAAATACTGCCAAAGGAGAGCTGTGATTATTTTGGCACGGCTGATGCGCAGGGGACAGAATCCGAATTGCTATACATTGGATTTTGGACGGACAAGGGAAACGCAGATAGCGATACATTAGATTTTATATCTAAATTGAAAAATAAAAAGATATTTCTGTTCGGAACAGCCGGTTTTGGAGGAAGTGATGCATATTTTCAAAGGATTCTTGGCAATGTTAAAAGCGCCATTGATTCAAGTAACACTATTGTAGGAGAATATATGTGCCAGGGCAAAATGCCACAGTCTGTGAGGGAACGCTATGTGAAAATGAAAGAAAGCCCAGAGCATCCGGATAATATTGATGCGCTGATTGAAAATTTTGACAAGGCTTTGTCGCATCCCGATGCAGATGATATGGAGAGATTAAAAAATATTATTATTTAGCAGGAGGTGTTATATATGTACAATTTCACATTCAACATTCCAACAAAAATTCATTTCGGAAAGGATACCATTTCGAACTTATCAGAGCTCAAGGCATATGGCAGCAAGGTGCTTTTAGTGTACGGAGGCGGCTCTATAAAGAAAAACGGTCTCTACGATACCGCAATGAAGATACTTAAGGATGCGGGGCTGACCGTGTTTGAGCTTAGCGGAGTGGAGCCAAACCCAAAGATTGAGACAGTCAGAAAGGGTGTTGAAATTTGTAAAAATGAGGGTATCGACATGGTGCTTGCAATCGGAGGCGGCAGTACAATCGATTGCTCAAAGGTTGTTGCAGCAGGTGCAAGGTATGATGGTGATGCATGGGATCTGGTGCTTGATGGCTCAAAGGTCAAGGCGGCACTTCCGATATTTGATGTGCTTACTCTTTCCGCAACAGGAACAGAGATGGATCCTTTTGCTGTTATCTCTGATATGTCTAAAAATGAAAAGTGGGGAACAGGATCACCGTATATGGTGCCAACCATGTCAATATTAAATCCTGAATATACTTTTTCAGTATCAAAAAAACAGACTGCAGCAGGAACTGCAGATATGATGAGCCATACAATGGAGAATTATTTCTCTATGGAGAATGCTGACTGCCAGAAATTTATGGCAGAGGGATTGTTACGTACAATGATTAAAAATGGACCGGCTGCTCTTGCACAGCCTGATAATTACGAGGCCAGAGCCAACCTGATGTGGGCCGGCACACATGCAATCAATGGTGTTGTGGGCGATGGCTGTTCACCGGCATGGTGCGTACATCCTATGGAGCATGAGCTGAGTGCTTTTTATGATATTACCCACGGAGAGGGACTTGCAATACTCACACCGGCATGGATGGAGCACATACTAAATGACGATACACTTCCGATGTTTGTGGAGTTTGCAAAAAATGTCTGGGGACTTTCCGGTGATGATGACTTTGCACTTGCACACGCAGGCATTGATGCACTGAAGAAATTCTTCTTTGAGACAATGGGCATTCCGGCAAATCTAAGAGCTGTGGGAATCACAGACGACAGAAACTTTGAGGTGATGGCAAAGAAGGCCTGCGAGGGTTCAAAGGGATCGTTTGTACCGCTTAGCAAGGACGATATTGTGGAGATTTACAGAGCGGCATTCTAATCAATCATTCTTGCAAATAACCGGATTAATACCTTGATTGAAATTCTATTTGAGGTATGAGAACAAAATAAGAGTGTAGGCTATTCAATAAATAACCTGCACTCTTTTTAGTTTGATTTGGTTTTTAAATTTATTTATCTTGATACACCTAGCTTTACCATGAGAGCCTCCTGCAAAACGCGAGATACGTTGATATGGGATTTCTCAGCTTCCTGATTAAGCCAATTAGGGAGAGTGACATTTCTTCGGACGGTTTTATTGTCGACCTTGCGGCGGTATTCATCAAAATCTATATCCACAAATGAAACATGACTAATACCAGTATTGTCAAAGGGACCGTTTTTGATGTCAATATCTGAAATATCACTTGGAATCGGAATTTCCCTGCCAAGATCCTGTAATGTGATTCCGTTTGCTCCAATGGCGTCGCGAGCCATCTCTATAGCATCTGGTAGACCGAAGCCCTCTGTTAATATATCCATATCAGGAACATTAATAAGCACGGTGTCTTTCTTATCCTTTAATTGTGTAAATATAACTGGATATACCTGTTTCATAAATGCCTCCTCCATAATCATAATATACACATTAAGTGTGTATAAGTCAACGGCTTTTTTAAAACAAGATACCTAATCCAAGACGAAATATGATACAATTCAATTATTCAGCACTATAAGCTCTATCTCCAAAAGACTCTGCTTAAAGTAAAAAAAGGGGAATTTTAATTAATAATGAGATGTAACCCCCACCAAACAAAATCCTACATAATATATAGAAGGGAGGTTTGTGGAAAATGTACACACAGGAACAGATACTTGATATGTATTTTGATCGCAACCAGCAGGCTGTCAGTGCGACCTCGCAGATGTACGGAGCGAAGCTTACCCGGTTTGCAGACACGATGATAGCACATGAGGATGCGCTGGAATGTGTAAACGACACATACATAGCAGCATGGAACAAGATACCACCGGAGCGTCCTATGCGTTTCCTTTCATGGCTTTACAGGGTATGCCGCAATATCGTATGCGACAGGATTGACTGGAATAATGCTTCAAAGAGAAATTCCAACATGAACTGTATGCTTGATGAGCTTGAGGAGTGCCTTGCAGACAGCAATGCAAAATACGAGGGCGAGCTGTCGGACATTGGAAGGTGTTTATCGGATTTTCTGAACGGACTGGAGACGGAAAAGAGAGTGCTTTTCGTGAGACGCTACTGGTATGGCATGACGATTGATGAGCTGGCAGATATGAGCGGCAGGAGCAAAAGCAGCGTAAAGACCACACTGTTTCGGATAAGGGCAGAGCTTAAAAAATATCTGGATGAGGAGGGCGTATATCTATGACGAAAAAGGATTTATTTGATGGTTTAAATTACATCGATGACCAAATAATCGAAGAAGCGCAGCCGACCGGAGAATCGGCCGGGTACAGTGATGAAATTTATGTAAAAAATCATGAAACCCATCACGGCGGAAAAGAAGACAAAAACAGGAAAAAGCACAAAAAATTTGCACGGGCAGCAAAAGCGCTTGCCACAGTGGCAGCCGTCCTTGCTGTTGCAGTTTTAGGCACGGAGGTTGTGCGGCTTAATAATCGTATAGATGAGCTGGAAACCAAAACTGCGAATGTGATTTCTCAGAATAATGCACAGAATAATGTCTATGCAGGGATAAAGAGCGGTGCAAAGCTTGGGGATTATGAAGCGGCATCTGATTACGGGAAATTGTATGATGTGGCAAAAAAAGCTGAGGCTTCCATAAGGAATACTGCATCTGGAGACTTGCTGGAGAGTGCGGATGCAACAGGAATTACGTCTGATGCATCGTCTGCAAATAAACAGGAGTCGGCAGCAAATACAGAGTATTCAACAACCAACGTGATGACAGAGGGCGTTGATGAGAGTGATGTGGTAAAGACAGATGGAAAGTACATTTACATGGTAGAGGATGGTCAGATATCCATTACGGATATTTCAAATGGAAAGCCTGGGGAAGAGACGCTGTTTCGTCCTGATTTTGAGGTACCGTCAGATACTGTAGAGGAGCTTTATATCAGTGACGGAAAAATGCTTATCATATCAAACCATGCGGGCGATAAGGATGAGACTATATGCTACAGCTATGATATAGCTGACCCGACGAAACCGGTGCTTATAGGTAAAGCGCGTCAGGATGGATTTTACAATACATCGCGCAAAATCGGCAATACGGTATATGTTTTTTCAGACACATATATAAAGACCTCCGATATGAATAAAAATGTGGCGCTGCAGGAGGATAATCTGGAGAAATGGGTGCCACAGGTAAATGGCAAAGTGATAAGCTATGACTGCTTCTATATAGGAGAGGATACATACTCAGGCACAGTCGTTTCGAGCTTTGATGTGAATAAACCGGATAAGACGATAGACGCCAAATGCATTATGAATAATAGCGGTGAGGTGTACGTTTCAAGCAATGCCATGTATCTGTATCATTCCGATTGGAGTGCAAGCCGTGAGCTTACCAAAATCAGCAAAATTTCGTTTAAGGACGGAGTGATGGAGACAGGGGAGACAACCTCATTGAATGGTTATCTCAACGATAAATTTGCGATAAATGAGCAGGGAGGGTATCTGTATGTGCTTCCAACCTCAGATACCGGCAGCCAGCCTGTCAATTCACTTCATGTGCTTGATAAGGATATGAAGGAGGTCGGTGTGATAAATGAGATTGCGCGCGGGGAGAGTATCTACGCAGCACGTTTCGTCGGAAAATATGTATATTTCATCACATACCGGCAGACAGATCCTCTTTTTGTGGCAGACATATCCGACCCGACAGCACCAAAGCTTTTGGGAGAGCTTGAGGTGAGTGGATTTTCTGAATATCTGCATATGTGGGATGATACGCACGTACTCGGAATAGGCTATGGTGATTCGCAGCAGAGTAAGATAAAGCTTACTATGTTTGATGTGAGTGATCCGACAAAGCCGGTTGAGGTGAACCAGAAGCTTATCGACAGTTCTGAGAGCTGGAGTAATGAGTTTGTATACAACTACAAGGCTATTCTTGCTGACCCGGAGAAAAATCTGATAGGATTTACTGCGAATGACTACTATCTGTTTTCGTATGACAGTGAAAACGGCTTTAGTCTTTTGGAGCAGCAGGCACTGACCTATAAAAATACAGAAGGCTACAGAGGCATTTACAAGGATAATGATTTCTATGTGGCAGGAAACGGAGAGATAAAGCATTTTAAGCTGGCAGAATAGCGTAAATAATAGTGTTACGCAATAAGATATAAAGACAGGCGGCGAATACCCAAAGAGGGTGTTTGCTGCCTGTTTTTTGTATAATTTCATATACAAACGAAATGTAACAGCATATTTAAGTATGCAATTCAAGGCAGACGGTGATATAATATCTCTGATTTTGTCAAATAAGACGGATTACTAAGGTTACCGGAGACAATGGCAAGCGGTAACCTTAAATAGATTTAATAACACGGAGGAACTATTATAATGAATACAGCCTCAAAGACAAGACATGTCTTTATTTTGTTTTTGGCAGATATAGTCTGGGGAATAGCCTTTGTAGCGCAGTCAAAGGGAGGGGATGCAGTTGGAGCTTTTTCATTCAACGGCATCCGCTTCCTTATTGGTGCGCTCTGCCTTCTGCCGGTCATAAAAATACTGGATATGAAGGGGCTGACGGTAAACAGACCTGAAAGCAAAAAGCAAAAGAAAGAGCTTTGGATAGCCGGAAGCTGCTGTGGAATAGCACTTTTCTTTGCGAGCAACCTGCAGCAGCTTGGAATCAGCATGGGAGCAGAATCCGGCAAGGCCGGGTTTCTTACAGCTACATATATACTTATGGTGCCGATACTTGGGATATTCCTCAAGAGAAGATGCGGAGCCAAAATATGGATAGGTGTATTTATTGCACTGATAGGCATGTATTTTTTGTGCATGAATGGGGCATTTTCACTTAGCGGCTCGGATTTGCTTCTGCTGGCAGGGGCATTGTGCTTTGCGATACAGATACTTGTGATAGACCATTTCGTATCACAGGTAGATGCGGTCAGGCTCTCATGCATTGAGTTTTTTGTCACCGGGCTTGGCACATGTATAGTGATGATTTTTACTGATATGGGACCGTCTGCCGGCGGTTTAGCACAGTGGACACAGTCGCTTTGCACATGGGATGCATGGATTCCGATTCTCTATGCCGGTATTTTCTCAAGCGGAGTGGGCTATACGCTGCAGATTGTCGGACAAAAGGGCTTAAATCCGGCGGTGGCATCGGTGGCGATGAGTCTTGAGTCGGTGGTTTCTGTGATTGCGGGATGGATTCTGCTTGGCCAGATGCTGGGTGGCAGAGAAATTTTTGGATGTGTGCTCATGTTTATTGCGATAATTATTGCACAGCTTCCGGATAGGGAGTATACTAAATAGGTTACAGTATAAAATGAAATGTGATTATTCAAGTGCGGTTTTGCGAATGTGCGTGGGATGAATAGTTACAACGAGACAGGGATTGGATATGAGAAATAATAGCAGAAAAAATTACAGACGCCGCAGACGAAATACACGAGCTTCACAGATTAAGCTTGTAGGAATAGTGGCTGTGATAGTCGTTATAGCGATTATAATAGTTATATCGTGCTTTAATAAAACAAAAAAAGACAGTAATAAGGCAAAAGACACAGGAACGGCCACAGAAAATGTGACCGGTGTGACTGAGCAGGTAAGTGAGACAGAGGAAGCAAAGGAGCTTTTTGCACCAAAGGAGTCTGACGCTACAGCAGCAATCGGAGATGAGCTGGAGAGCTCCTATGCCGTAGTGATTGATGAGCAGGACGGCACAGTTGTTGCGGGAAAGAATGCACATGAGAAAATGTATCCGGCTTCCATGACAAAGGTTATGACAGTGCTTGTAGCAGCAGAGCAGGCTGAGAAAAATGCAATTGCTGCAGCGGAGAATGAAAACACCGAAATAGACAGACAGGCTGTGATAGAAAACAAGCTCAACGAGGTTGTTACAATTACAAGAGAAGCCACAGATTATTCATATGTGCATGATTGCAGTACAACAGGCTTTTTAGACGGTGAGCAGGTGCCTCTTCGCGATGTGTTTAACGGAACCATCCTGCCGTCAGGTGGAGAATCGGCATATCAGCTTGCGGTTTATACAGCAGGCTCCATGGAAGCATTTGTCGATATGATGAACCAGAAGGCAGCAGAGCTTGGTATAGGCCAGACCACACATTTTGCAAACCCTGTCGGCATATATGATGAGAATAATTACAGCACAGCCTATGATATGGCGGTCATCATGCAGGCAGCGATGCAGGACGATATTTGTAAAACCGTACTTTCAAATCATACATACAGCACGGCTGCAACACCGCAGCATCCGGAGAATCTGAACATATCGAATCTGTTCCTGCGCCGTATAGAGGACAAGATGACAAGTGGCGAGGTAATCGGTGCAAAGACGGGCTTTGTAAATCAGTCCGGCAACTGTGCGGTCAGCTATGAGAAGTCAGCCAGCGGAAAGACATATATATGTGTGACAGCAGGCGCTTCAAGCGGATGGCACTGTATAGATAATCATGTGTATCTATATAATACATACACAAAGTAGTCAGCATAGCTGATTTTAAGGAGCACAGATATGGCGGGAAATCAAGGCAATTACAGGGAAAAACACACGCGTAATGAGAAAAATTGCAAAAAAGCCAACGGACAGCCGAGATTAAAGGAGAAAAGCAGTCGGGCAAAAAGCGATAATGTATGTCCGTATGCGAAGAAATGTGGCGGCTGCGACTATCAGGGCGTAGAATATAAGGAACAGTTAAAAACCAAACAGGCATACATGAAAAAGCTGCTAAAGCCTTTTTGCTTTGTGGAGCCGATTGTCGGCATGAAAAATCCGCTCTATTATCGTCACAAGGTTCATGCAGCCTTTGACTGCACGAGGCGAGGTCAGATCGTGGCGGGAGCATACAGGAAAAACACACATGATGTGGTGGATATCGAAAGCTGTATGATAGAGGAGCAGGAGTCAGATGAGATAATAAGGGACATAAAGGATATGCTCCGCTCATTCAGGATAAAGACCTATGATGAGGATACCGGCTATGGGCTTCTTAGACATGTGCTTGTGAGAAAGGGCTATGCAACAGGGCAGATAATGGTAGTGCTTGTCCTGGCATCGCCGATACTTCCGTCGAAGAATAATTTCGTAAAAGCACTTAGGAAAAAGCATCCCAATATCACGACAGTAGTGCTCAACGTGAATGATAAAAAGACAAGCATGGTGCTCGGAGACAGAAATATCACACTTTATGGCAAGGGCTTCATAGAGGATAAGCTGTGCGGCTGCACCTTCCGCATCTCACCAGGCTCGTTTTATCAGGTAAATCCGGTACAGACGGAGCTTTTATACGAAAAAGCCATTCATGAGGCACACCTCACCGGCAAGGAGCGCATAATCGATGCATACTGCGGCACCGGAACCATAGGCATCATAGCAGCGAAAAATGCAGGTGAAGTCATCGGAGTCGAGCTAAACCGTGATGCAATCCGCGATGCAGTTACCAATGCAAAGCGAAATGACATCAGAAACATCCGCTTCTACAATGATGATGCCGGAAAATTCATGGTCGAGATGGCACAAAAGGGTGAGAAAGCGGATGTTGTCATAATGGATCCTCCAAGAACCGGCAGCGACGAGGCATTTTTATCATCGGTTGTCAAGCTGTCGCCGGAGAGAGTGGTATATGTGTCATGTGGTCCGGAAACACTGGCGAGGGATTTAAAGTATCTCACAAAGCATGGATATACAGTGAAGCGTGCAACACCATATGACTGCTTCCCATATACAGAGCACATAGAGACTGTGGTGTTACTTTGCAGGTAAAAGGTCAATAATAGTATTCCAATTCGCCGTCAAATGGTGTAGAATAAAAACTACTTTCCATGTATACTAATGAATGATTACAGCCCATATACGGAGGATAAATATGAGGACACTATATACATTTGACAAACACAATTATTCCGATGATATGGAGGTATTTGAGCGCTTCGCAGTGCGCGCGGTTATTATCAGAGACGGCAAGCTTGCCATGCAGCAGGCCGGTGAGGGCTACTACAAGATACTGGGCGGTGGCATCGATGCAGGCGAGACCAACGAGGTGGCGCTGGCGCGGGAGGTGCGCGAGGAGGCAGGGCTTCTTGTCGTGCCGGAAAGCATCAGGGAGTGCGGCAAGGTCATAGAAAAGAGACGCGATATATTTGAGGCTGACAAGATATATTACTGTCACACCTACGTGTATTTCTGTGATGTGAAGGACGAGCATGTGGCAGCACAGATGACAGACAGCGAGATAAGGCTTGAGTATCATCTGTCATGGGCTACGCCGGATGAGATAATAAAGGCCAACAGCGCTTTTCTTGATAAAGAATGGATAGCAAGAGACACTAAGATTGTTGAGTTGATAAAAGAAATGTGTTAAAATAATGCCTGGATGTAAATCCGGGCATTTAATATAAGGAGAAGCAGTATAAATGGATAATAATAAAATCAAAAATAAATTAAAGGATGATCCGGCCTTCACTCTTGAGGTGCATAACCCGGAGGTTGAGGCGCTGATGACACAGTATTCAAGCGACAAAAAGGCAGAGACGCTCAATAAGCTCATTGAAAAATGCACTAAGAGCAGATTCCTGGTACCTGCAAATGTCGGAGAGAACAACAAGCCGATTCCGCTATTTATTAAAAACGGTGAGGGAGAGACTTTCATGCCGATTTATACATCAAAGGCGCAGATTTCTAAGGATCATCCGTCACCATGCATTGTAAATATGCCGTTTCTTGCAGTCAACAATATGGTGGCAAGTAAAGAGTTAAAGATTGATGGTATCGCATTCAACCCGTTCACTCACAATCTGATTTTCAAAAAGCCTCTTGTAGAAAAGATTGAGGCAGTGGAAAAGGCCAGAAGAGAGGGACATCCTACATCACCGACAAAGGGCAAGACTGTACAGATGACAGCAGAGCAGTATGTCATCTTTGAGCGTATGCAGTATGAGCATATTTTCCTGCCGGCAAAGATGTTTGAGGGTGGAAAAGAGTTCATGGACCGACTAGCCGATGAGAAGGAAAAGCTAATAGATGAGCTGTACGAGGAGGCATATCAGCAGAAGCGTATGTATCCATATATGGAGGAGGATTTCTCTGTTATGTCTATGCAGATTTCTGATACGCTTAATGTCACCAGAGTTGATTTCCCGACAAGAGATATGGCTCCAAACTGCGCAATCCGTGCTTATCTCGTGTGGGATGATGCTGCGTCACAGGGCAGATATTTTGTAATTGATGTGGAGGCCGATAAAACTACTGAGCTGGCTGAGATTACAGAAGATCACAAGCGTCTTGGATATGGAGCTGCACCGGTTGAGGGTGCTGAGCTTCAGACTGTTCTTGACCTGGTCAAGAACAGTGCAGAGGCCTGAATTAGAAAAGTAAAGTAGGGCATGATATATAAAGGAGGTCGTGTATGAAGGAGTTTTTAGGCAGAATAAAGGCTGATTTTCTATTGTCATCAGTGCTTTGCATAGCGCTGGGACTGGTGTTTATCATATGGAGAGCTTCGGTGCTCACGATTGTGGCCAATGTGCTTGCGGTAGTGCTTATCATCATCGGAGTGGTCTATATGTGCAGCTATTTTTTGAATATAGTCACGAATGGTTTTTCAGCGATGCTGGGGCTTGTGGTTTTGGCAGTGGGTATATGGTTTCTGGTGCAGCCAAAGGTTGTGGTGAGCCTGATACCTATAGTCATCGGTCTGGTGCTCATTTTTCACAGCATCAGGAGCATTATTGAGGCGGTGGATGCCAGAAAATACGGTTACGGAGGCTGGAGTGTCGGCCTGATTTTTTCAATAATCAGTCTGATTTTTGGAATAATCTGCGTGACAAATGCATTTGATGTAATGAAAACAGCCACTGTTGTTGTCGGAATTATACTGATTTTCAACGGAGTATCAAATATCTGGATTACAAGCCGTGCCACAAAGGCTGAGAGCGCTTACAACAAGCAAAAGGAGTATGAGTCAACGTTTGTCGAGGACAGAAAAGAGGACAATTAAGCAGTAACAGAAAGGCGGCAGGATGCGTCGGATGGAGTTTAAGATGGAGAGACCCGGACTTACCAAGGTCGGTGACCATCTGAAGGTAACAGAGAGCAAGCTTCCGACTTCATATTATTATACGATAGAGCATGCGATTGCCATGTCGGGAAACTACGTGGTCAGCGAGAGGCTCAAAAGCCGCGAGGGCGATGTCGTGGATGTGAGGGAGACTGAGAAGGGCTACTTTGTCACGATGGAGTTTGATGAGTAATGACACAGCAAGGTAAGAATGCAATAGATCTGGTGCTCGCTGAGAGCCTTATAGAGCTTTCAGCGAAAAAGCCAATCGATAAGATTACAATTAAAGAGATAACGGACAAGGCCGGAGTTATCCGCCCCACGTTTTACAATCATTTTCAGGACAAGTACGAGCTGATAGAGTGGATTATCAAAAACGAGCTGCTTGAGCCCATCAAGCCACTGCTCAATGCCGGAATGATTTTTGAAGCGATTGTGTTGATGCTCAATAATATCTCGGCAAACAGTGTTTTTTACAAGAAAGCACTAAAGCTGGAGGGTGCTGTGACGTTCAATCAGATTGCCATGAAGTGCGTCTGCGAGATGTTTATGAATATCATAAGCGAAAAGAGCACAGGAAAGAAATCCAAATACCGCTGGCTCACACCGGAGGTGATTTCTACATATTATGCGCAGTCGTTGTGCTTTATCACAGAGGGCTGGATAGCCCAGGGCATGGATGATATTGAGCCGAAGGAGATGGCTGAGGCATACATGTATCTGATTACGCGTTCGATGGATGATATACTAAGTGAGCTGTAGAGGATAATTGTCATGGAAAAATGACGGCTTAAGCAAGCTCATAAAGCAGAATCATAAAGAGGCACCATAAAGAGGCATGCGTTCATATAAATATGAAAATGCTGTGAAAAAGTGTCAGAAATCAAATACAATATCATATATGTGTCATATCTGATATACAAATTGATGGATTTGTATATCTCACATGACAAATCGAAGAGATTGAATATTTATTTATTCGGTCTTTTTTTTTATACTTCAATACGAATAAAAGAAAGAGTGGTGAATCTAATGATTAAATTTGGAAAAGGAGTCGTAAAACATCGTGTGCTGATACTGATAGTTGCATTTGCACTGCTTATACCGTCGGGCATCAGTTTTATCAACACGAGAATCAACTTTGATATCCTTTCTTATCTGCCAAGCCAGATAGAGACTATGAAGGGCCAGGATATCATGGTAGATGAGTTTGGAACCGGAGCGTTGTCATTTGTGATCTTAGAGGATATGAAGGATCAGGACATAGAGACTCTGGCGGATGACATAGAGGACCTTAAGGGTGTAAATGATGTCATCTGGTACGGAACAATCGCTGATTCCACATTGCCAAGAGAGGCAATTCCGGATGAGGTGTACGACGCATTCAACAACAAGGATGCAAACAGCCAGCTCATGCTCGTTACCTACAGTGACACAATGGGTTCGGATGAGACAATGGAAGCCGTCAACAAGATGGATAAGATGGTGAAAAACCACTGCTTCGTAGCAGGAATGGCAGCAGTCAACGCAGATACAAAGACACTTGTTATGCAGCAGGCTCCTATATATGTCATCATAGCAGCATTGCTTTCAATGCTTGTCATGGGAATTACAATGGATTCAATCGTAGTTCCGATGCTATTTCTCTTAAGTATAGGAATGGCAATCATCTATAACCTGGGAACAAACTTCATACAGGGACAGATTTCATATCTGACACTGGCACTGACAGCAGTATTGCAGCTCGCCGTAACAATGGATTATTCGATTTTCCTGTGGCACAGCTATCAGGAGCAGATAGACAGATATGACGGAGACAAGAAGCGAGCCATGGCACATGCCATTTCCCACACAATTGTCTCAGTAACAGGAAGCTCAATCACAACAATCGCAGGCTTCGTAGCCCTCTGCTTCATGAGCTTTACACTTGGACTTGATCTGGGAATCGTAATGGCAAAGGGCGTTGTATTCGGAGTTATCGGATGTGTAACAATCCTCCCGGCACTGATTCTTGCATGTGATAAGGCAATCGAGAAGACAAAGCACAAGATTCTCATGCCGGATGTTTCTAGGATTGCAAGCTGGGTAACAAATCATTATAAGATACTTGCAGTGATTTTCATCGTAGTGCTCATCCCGGCAATATACGGATACACTCATGATCAGGTCTACTATGACCTTGCAGGAACCATGCCTGACAGTGCATACAGTAAGCAGGCCAATGAAAGACTCGACAAGGAGTATGCTATGGGTGCCACACATATCATCATCGCGCCGAGCGATATGTCAAAGGCAGACAGCATAAGCATGATAAATGATATCAAGAAGGTCGATGGAGTAAAGCTTGCAGTATCGCTTGATTCAATACTCGGACCTACCATACCGGATGATATGGTGCCGGATGAGGCAAAGGAGATATTTAAAAACGGTGATTACCAGATGATGCTTGTTTCATCAAAATATGCGACAGCATCTGATGAGGTAAACAACCAGATTACAGAGATTAAAAAGATAGTAAAGAATTACAGCGAGGATGCAATGCTTATCGGTGAGGCACCTTGTACAAAGGATCTTATCACTATCACAGATACAGACTTTAAGCGTGTAAGTGCAGTATCAATTGTATTGATATTCCTTATCATCCTGATTGTATTCAAATCGGTATCGCTTCCAATCATACTTGTAGCGGTCATCGAGTTTGCAATCTTTGTAAACATGGGAATTCCGGGATTTACAGGAACGAAGCTTCCGTTTATCGCGAGCATCGTAATCGGAACCATACAGCTTGGTGCAACGGTTGACTATGCGATACTTATGACCACAAAGTACAGAAAGAACAGATACACCGGAATGGACAAAAAGCCGGCAATCACAAAGGCGCTTGCAGATTCGACAAACTCAGTTATCGTCAGTGCACTCTGTTTCTTTGCCGCAACCTTTGGTGTAGGACTTTATTCAAACATTGATATGATCAGTTCTATCTGTATACTGCTTGCACGAGGCGCAATTATCAGTATGTTTGTAGTAGTATTTATACTTCCGTCAATGTTTATGATTTTTGACAAAGTAATATGTGCCACAAGCGCAGGCTTTAAAAACAAGAACCTGGCAGCTTAGTAATCTGATTAATCATAAATGAGGGATAAAATACTTTTTGGCCCTCATAACATAAAAATATGACCTCAAAAATAAAATCAGGAGGAATGAGACATGAAATTACCAGAATTGAAAGAAAAGTTAAAAAGTAAATATATTGTCCGTGTTGTAGCCGGAGTCCTCACAATAGCACTTGTAGGTACAGGAATCGGAGCAACAGCAGTTTTTGCTGAGAAGGACAGCACAGCAGTCACAGCTGAGGCAGACAGCACAACAGGAAGCAGCAAGGATGCTGATGACATAGCAGATAAGCTCATGGACAGCGTATCATTAAAGGATAACGATGCAGACAAGGACGAGAGCGTATACCTCATCTCAGATGCAAACGGCAACGTAAACAAAACAATCGTAGTAGATCACCTTAAAAATAAAGACAAAAAGGATACCTTGGAGGATGCTTCAAACCTTTCAGATATCGAGAACGTAAAGGGCAAGGAAAAATTCACACAAAGCGGTGATAAGCTCACATGGCAGGCCGGTGGCAAGGATATTTACTATCAGGGCACAGCAACAGAGGAACCACCTGTAACACAGAAGGTTACATACTACCTCGATGGAAAAGAAATCTCACCTGAGGACCTTGCAGGAAAATCAGGAAAGGTCAAAATCCGTTTTGACTACACAAATACCACATCATATACAGAGACAGTAAACGGCGAGAAGCAGACAGTTTCCGTACCATTTGCAGCAATAACAGGACTTGTACTCGGTGATGGCTTCGAGAATATCGAAGTGACAAACGGCAAGGCTGAGGTAAGCGATTCATCAAGCGTAGTGCTCGGCTATGCACTTCCGGGCTTAAAGGACAGCCTCGGAATCAAGGACGGAGATCTCGATGGTGATGTAAATATCCCTGAATACATGGAAATGACAGCAGATGTGGAGAATTTTTCAATGCCTGCAGCCATGACCTTCGTGGTAAACGCATCTGATTATGTAAGCACAGACGGAATTGACACATCAGACATCGATGACATGATAAATGACTTAAAGGATGCCTCAACAAAGCTTCAGGATGGTTCAAAGACACTGGCAGAGGGTACTGACACACTTGCTGACGGACTTTCAACATTGCAGAGTAAGCTCGGCACATTCGCATCAGGAGTTGGTACACTGCAGAGTGGACTTAAGGCATATACTGATGGTGTTAGTACATTAAGTGGGGGATTGAATACACTTGGAAACAGCACAGGAGCCCTTGTGTCAGGAGCAGATAAGCTTAATAGTGGAGCAGGACAGCTTGCAAGCGGAAGTGCAACACTTAAGGATGGTTTGAAATCATATACGGATGGAGCCAGCACACTTAATGGTGGACTGAATACACTTGGAAACAGTACAGGTGCATTAGTTGATGGAGCAGATAAGCTTAATAGCGGAGCAGGCCAACTGGCAAGTGGAAGTGCAACACTTAAGGATGGTTTGAAATCATATACGGATGGAGCAAGTCAGTTAAATACAGGCTTGAACAAGCTTAATGACAACACAGGAAGTCTTGCAACAGGTGTGACCAGCCTTAATGATGGGGCAAAAAAGCTTTCGGATGGTATTAATGCTGCAAACAAGGGCGCAGCAGGAGTATCTGCAGGTGCAGCACAGCTAAAGACAAGTATTGATACGGCAAAAACAGGAGCTGATTCTCTTGCAGCAGGAGCAAAGCAGGTTGATGATGGAATTGGTCAGTTAGAACAGTCTTTATCAGATATGCCTGAAACAATCAAAGCCAGTATAAATCAATCGCTTGAACAAATGAATGAATTAAAGGTTGGAAAATTATTTAAGACTCTTGGATATATTGATACAGATAAGATTACAGCTGACAATGTATCAGCAGCGGCGGATGCAGCAGTAAACAATGCAGAAAAAATAATAAAATTCTTGTCTACTAGTATGAATGATCCGGCTCCATCAGCAACTTACAGTAAGATAGTTGCTGGTCTATCTCAGGGAAAAGGTGCTGTAACAGTATATTCTGCCGTGAACCAAAGTGTAACAGACAGTGCTTCCACAGTGCAAGCTTTAAAGGATGGCTCAGCAAAGGTATCAGAGGGTGCGTCATCATTAGATAATGGTTTAGGACAGTTGTCAGATGGAGCATCAGAGTTGTCAAGCGGAGCATCTGATTTAGCAAAAGGAACTACACAGCTTGCAACAGGAGCCACAGAGCTTCAGACAGGTACACAAAGTCTTGCAGATAAATTACCAGAGCTGACAAAAGGAATCACTAGTCTTGTAAATGGTTCAAACGAGTTAGTTAAAAACAATGATACACTTAATGTCGGAGCAACAGCACTCAATGCCGGAGCAAGCCAGCTTTCAGCCGGAACACAGTCGCTCATGAACTCAGTGCCAACTCTCACAAGTGGTATCAAGCAGCTTGTAGACGGCTCAAACACACTTGTAGCGAACAATGCACAGCTCAACAGCGGAGCCTCACAGCTTGCAGATGGAACAAATCAGATAGTCTCAGGTGTAGACCAGCTCACAACAGGCTCTAAGACACTTTCAGAGGGTGCACACACACTTGCAGACGGTATGGTACAGTTCAATGAGGAGGGAATCAACAAGATTCTCGATGCATACAACGGTGACTTGAAGCCATTCACCGACAAGCTTCAGGCAGTAATTGACGCAGGTGAGGAATATCAGACATACTCAGCAATCGCTGATGGACAGACAGGCAGCGTTAAGTTCATATATAAATTAGCTTCAATAGATGCTAAGGCAGATAGCGACAAATAATTATAATTAACAGTTACGGATGTTTAAATATCATGGGAGGCAAAAATGGGCTGGATAGAATATCTGTTGATCGTGGCGGGAAGTTCGCTGGAGATTTTCGTTGCGATGGAATGTCAGGGATCCCTGATCCAGAAAGTAAATAAGAAACAGCTTACAGCCATTTGCTTCATAGTTGCAGTTTGCCAGTTGTTAGCAATGTACATCGGGTATTTTCTGTCAAGCTTTCTTAATGGGAAATACTCGGTGAAGGATGAAGCACTTTTAGGAGAGATAATTTCTATCGGAATACTGATAGGACTGGGGATCAGGCTTATAGGAAAAGCTATAAGAAATGAAAGGATTGAGGAACATTGTCAGGCGCAGCTTGACATGAAAAGAGTGTTAAGGATAGCAGGAATCACCGCATTTTATACGGTTCTTGCAGGAATAGCATTCGGCTTCCTCGGTACCGGACTTCTCACCATTATGATAATGGTGGCGCTGCTCACTGTCATCTGTATAGTGGCAGGCATTTACACAGGATATCACTTCGGCTTCGAGCAGAAGACAAAGGTATATATCGTGGGGGCGATACTCTTTTGGGCGGCTGGAATTGATGTGATAGTAAGGTTTGTAAGTGCAAAATAATGCATAGGGCTCTGTTCGTAAGGACAGGGCTTTTTGCTGTATATGTAAAGGAGAATTCACCTTTATATACAAGCTTAACATAAAATGTTAAGGAAAGAGCTAATATGCGCAGAAAACTGAATGAAAAAGTCCGTCGACCTAAAACTCCAGTAAATATAATGGTTTAAAGAGAGTTTTTGGTGACAGTTTTGTAAAAAAATAACTCATTTTTATGTGTTTTACCGGATTTTGGTCTGAAAAGCCTGTCGATGTCAGGACTGAATAGTGAAATATTGCTAAATCCTTGAAAATAAAGGATTTGTTGATATTATGATGCTTGAGGTCGACGGACTTTTTTACCATTTTATATTGATATTGGGATGAAAATGGAGTAGTATCATTTATAGATACTGATTAAATCAGTTGAGATACATTACCTATGAGGAATTGACACCAGTTATCTGTGCATCAGGAATACGACCTTCTGAAGAGATACATTACCTATGAGGATTTTTATACCTAATACATGTTTACGAAAAAATAATATTGTGGTATCCTATGAGTAGATATATTTGTTTCGTATAATGAGGAAATATGTATGGGGATTACAATAGATGAAGTATTATTAGATGAGAACATAGATGAGGCACTGGAGTCTCTTATAAGTAAAAGAGACAGTTGTGGAGCAGATGGGGTTAAGCTTTCAGAACTTTCGGATTATTGGAATGCTAATGGGGAAAAGGTTAAGAGAGCTATATTGGATGGTACATATTCTATTGGTTTGGTAAAACAATTTGAGAATGTCAATTATAAAGGTAAACATCGAACAATATCTTTGATGAATTCTGTAGATAGGCTTATTTATAGAGCCTTGTTTCAAGTAATGTCTAAAAATTTAGATAGTAATTTTTCAGAACACTCATATGCATATAGAGATGGAAAAGGCGTGTTGGAGGCTGTGAAGCAAGCTGCACAATATCTTGAAAATGGAAATATATGGTGTGTAGAACTGGATATTCACAACTTCTTTGATAATATTAACCAGCATATTTTGATGGAAAAAGTAAATAATGTGATTCAGGATGACTTGGTAAGAAATCTTATAATTTCGTATCTTCAATGTACGATATTAGATGATCATATAACATTTCAGAAGGATACAGGAATATTACAGTGAGGACCATTAAGCCCTTTGTTAAGTAATATATATATGGATGATTTGGATCATTATATTGAGAAACAAGGCTACTGCTTTTGCAGATTTGGTGATGACATAAATATTTACAGTAGTTCATATGATGAAGCTTTGGTATGTCTTAAAGATGTTGAGAAACATATAGTCGAGCAGGAAGAACTTCCTTTGAATCATAAGAAGACTGGTGTATTTAAAGGAATTAATCGGAAATATCTTGGTTATAGATTTGAAATAAAGGATCATAATGTAGTAACTAAAAAAGAAAATAGAGCCTATAAAACTGTGTATAGGGATTGGTATACTACTGGGATTCGAAGAGTAGATGGAAATTATCATCTCATTAATAATGGAATCCTTACGAAGAAAGATTTCAGTATTTTATTTGACGGAAGCGAAGGAAAAAAATATATACCGGTTGAGACTACAGATGCGCTTTATGTATATTCAAATGTGATAATAACAGGCAAGTTCTATGAGTTTTTGAATAACACAGGCATTAATTTATGCTTTATAGATAAATATGGTGAAAAAGTTGGAAGTTTTACACCTCAAAATAATAAGAGAAGTATAAAGACAGAACTTAAACAATTAAGAGTATATGATTCTGAAGACGATAGGCTGGATTTGGCAAGAAAAATAGAAATGGCAAGTATATCAAATATTCGTGCAAATCTAAGATATTATTCGAGACGAAAAACTAATTTAACACGTCAGATAAAAGATTATGTGGATATGATGTCTGTATATATAAAACAAATGAATGAGTCAAAGAGTATATCTGAACTTATGTTGATAGAAGCTAGAGCAAGGCAAAACTATTATCAGAGTTTTAATGTGATTATGGATAATCCTGATTTTGTATTTGAAAAGAGAACCCGTAGACCTCCACAGGATCCTATAAATGCCATGATAAGTTTTGGAAACACACTTCTTTATCAACGCATAGCAAATGAAATAAATAGGACAAGTCTTGATATACGAATAGGTATTGTACATGCTGCAGGAAGCCGTCCGGAGAGTCTTAATTTGGATTTAGCAGATTTATTCAAGCCAATATTAGTGGATAGGACAATTTTTACATTGGTGAATCGTAATGAATTAGATAGGTCTGATTTTATTGAAGTTGAGGATGATGGAATATATCTTAGCAAAAGTGGTAAAAAGACATTTATCAAGGAATTTGAGAACAAAATTTTTCAGAAAGTAAATATTGATGGTGAATCACGTACTTATGATTATATTATAAAACGTGAAATTCAGAATTTGAAAAAATATTATGAGATGCAGGAAAAATATAAACCATATAAATACACTTAAAGAGGATATGAATGTTTGTAATTGTTGTATATGATGTAAATGTCAAGCGTACAAACAAAATAATGAAAATTTCATGTACAAAGATCTGTTTTCGAAGGAAAAATAACAGAGGCAAAATTGAGTAAATTAAAGCATGAAATTAAAAAATGCTGTAATGAAAATGAGGACAGTATTATGATATATAGATTTGATTCATTGAGGTATTCAAATAAAGGGGTTATCGGTCTACATATGGCAAATGATAATATAATTTAAGGTAATAAACGAAAGGTGATCTAATGAAAGATTCAATATTATTGTTTTTTTTAGGAAAGTATAAAGAGCTCCCAGAAAAGAATAGAAAAGATGATAAATCTACGGAGCTGAAAATAGAAGATTATATAAAGAAATACAGGTATGAAAATGAAAAAGAATATAGTGGAATTCAAACTTCAGATGCTCCAATCAAGTGTTTATTAGATTGTGCAAAAAATGATGAAAATCCAATAAATAAAATATATTGTATTATTTCAAAAGAAGTATATGACAGGAAAGTAGACATATATGGAGAAGAGAAAACGTCTTTTGAATGGTTTAAAAAGGATATACTTGAAAAGGTCAATGAAAAGCGCAGCAAGGATGAAAAGATAGAAATATATCCAATATATTATGACTTTAGGATAGAAAATGGAAAAATAATAGATGATGATATAGGAGATTATGCTTTATACATATATAAGCAGTTAAGTGAAAAAATAGAAGAATTAGAATGTAATAATAATGAAATACCTATTTATATCGATTACACTAGTGGCCTTAGGGATGTTAGTTTTCTTATGACATCTATCATAAGATATCTACAAATTTTGGGTGTTAAATTAAAAAAAATAGTCTACTCAAATTTCTTTAAAAAGCAAATATTTGATATTGGTTATATTTATGATATGTATCAGCTTATAAATGGAGTAAGTGAGTTCGTTAATACCGGTAACGCAACTCAGCTAAAAGCTTTATATGAAGGTAACAGCGAGAATGACATAAAGATAAAGGAATTAATCAAGGCGATAAATAATTTTTCCGAAACATTGAGTTTGTGTGCATTATCAAGATTGGACGATTCATATAAAAAATTGAGGAATGCCATTAGTGAGTTTGAGAATATTGATAATATTAGTGGAATGTACTCTCAGATCTTTAAGACTCTATTAGGAACAATAAAGAATAAGATGCCATTTGTAAAAATGGATTATGTAGAAAATGAGTATCTAATTTATCCTGAACTTATAAAATGGTGTGTTAATAATGGAATGTTGCAACAGGCGCTTACAATATACACAGAGAAAATGCCAATTTATTATTTTAAAGTGTATAATAAGGAACTTTCTTTATTCGTAGATCTTAATAATATAGAATTGAACGTAATGGATAGTTCTAAAGAGGCGAAAGGGTTTTATTCAGTGCTATTCTCAACTATATATCAGAAATACGGTAAAAAGGAAATTTTAGATAAACATGGGAATAATAGCGAATTTGAAAGAGTTAGAAATGAGATAAGTACTTTGCTGGATAATTTAATTCAAGAAAAGAATTTTACGGTAGATTATGTAGTTGGTGAATTAGAGAGTTTTAACAAAAAAGAATCAGGGATTGTTTCAGAACAATATCTAAAGATTATTTCTGATATTATAGACGAAATTAAGACTAATTATTGTCTAGATGGAAAAAGAAAGTCAAAAGGAGATAATCAGTTGCCTAAAACTTTAGGTAATTATATCAATCATCTAAAGGATAATAGAATCAATAAACTGTTAAAAGAAACACTTATAGAAGATGATGATGTAAAAGAACAACAGTATCAAATAGATAAGAATAAAACATATGAGAATAAATTAACGGCAATTCGTATAATAAATCCAGAAAACAATATAATTTTAGATAGTAACCAAGTGATTATATTCAATGCTATGAAATATTATTTTGCAGTAAAAATGGTTCGTAATCTGGTTAATCATGCTAATGATAAGGATAATATTATAGATGATGGTATTATAGAAGAGATGGAAAAATCCTATAATGTAGTAATTAAACCAGAAGCCAAAGATGTAAAAAAAATTTTGTTAGATGGCATTGAAAAAACGACTATGATAAGCTAAAAGGGAGTTATATGCGTAATAATTGTTTTATTAATCTTACAAATCATCCATCGAATAAATGGGATGAAAATCAGAGAAAGGCAGCAAATGAATATGGAACCATAATAGATATACCATTCCCAAGTGTCAATTCGACTGCTACAGAAGCGGAAATTGAGCAGTTATGTGGTGATATTGTGGAAAAGGTTATGAAATATAATCCGTATGTTGTGCTTTGTCAGGGAGAATTTACGTTGGCTTTCCAGATTATTAATACTTTGCTGGATAAAGGGGTAGTGGTTGTTGCAGCATGCAGTGAAAGAAAGGCTATTGTTAACGGAAATAGGAAAGAGTCGTATTTTAATTTTACAAAGTTTAGAAAATTCGAGAGATAGCGAGGAAACCGTATGAAAATAGAACTTTTAGATAAAGAAGTACTGGCTATGTATGATGTCAGGGGAATACAGGCGTATATTTTTAAAAGTAATAAAGCAAAAGAGATAATCGGAGCTTCGGTTATTGTTGCCAATATAATTACCGATGGTCTGCAAAACTATATTAGTAAGCTGCCTGCTGATGAGCAGAAAAAATATCTTACTGACTGGAAAAACGACAATCCCACAGAATTCCTTGATAACACAGATGTTGCTATGCAGGTTATGTTTGTTGGTGGAGGCAATGCCTATGTACTTTTCCGCACCGGTAAAATCTGCAGTCAGGTCAACCGGTTTTTGGCAAAATATGTTATGGAAAAAACATATTCACTTAACCTTGCAGTTGCAGTAGCAGAAAAGACTGTATCTTATGCAGATGATTATGTTGCTATAAATCAGGAGATGAGGAAAATAAAGGCATATATGCCATTGACTCAGCCGGTAGGAGCGCTGCCGTTTATGGAAGCCGATTCAATTACCGGTTATCCGATAAGCACTAAAGATAAAAATGGTGGATTATGTACAGAGGCAAAGCTTAAGATAGATGCATTTCCATCTAATGAGGATGAGAAGGTTTTCGATAATATGGTTACCAGGAAAGGCGATAATTCACTTTTGGCAGTCTGCCATATTGATGGAAACAGTATGGGAAAACGAATTATAAGCGAAATGTCTGGAGTTACCGGATATTCAGAAGCAACCAGTAAAATGAGAAATCTGTCATTGTCTATATCTACAATCTTTGAGACTGCATTTAAAGAAATGACAGAATATATGGATATTAAGGCGCCTGTAATAAAAAAACAAAAGCGTAAGACTTATCGAAAGATAATAGTTGCAGGAGATGATATCACTTTTGTATGCAATCCTAAACTGGCTATACCTGCCGTAAAGAAATTCATTGACCTTCTTGGAACAAATACGGCTGATAGATATAGTGCCTGTGGTGGAATTGCTTTTTTTAACAGTCATTTTCCGTTTTCAGATGCATATCAGGTAGCAGAAGCTTGTTGTGAAAGTGCAAAAAAGAGAGCGAAGCTTGGCAAAGACAGTAATGGTAATATCGGAAATTACATAGATTTTCAGATCTGTACAAATATAAGTGCAGCTCATCTGGAAGGCTATAGAGATAAACATTACATATCATATAGTGGAAAGTTTATTGCACGGCCATACTATATAGAACAGGGTAATGACAGCGCAGAGATTAAGGAGTATGGTGATAAATATGATATTTTGGATTTTATTACTTATTCAAATTATGTAAATGCTATGCCGAGGAGCAAAGCAAAACAATTAAGAGAAGCTATTGCATCCGGTGAAAATGAGATACAGCAGTTAGACAGTTTCCTTAAATCAAGGGGGTACGATGTTACTGCAATTGATGGTTTGAAGAAAGCATCGGATGATAAGGAATGCTTGTCTGTATGCTATGATGCAGTAGAATTAATGGATTTGTTTGAAAAAGATATATACGATGAAGGGAAGGATGGTACCGAATTATGAAGCTTATAATAGAACTACTTAGTGATATGTGTACTACTTCCGGAGATGGGCACAACAGTACTGTAGATATGGATGTGGTATATGATATTCATGGAATACCATATATACCGGCAAAAAGAATAAAAGGCTGTATCAGGGAAGCGGCTCTGGAGCTGAGAGATATGGAAATTATTACTCAGGAACAATATGCAGCCGGTGCAACTTCTTTTTATCTTTCAAATGCATATGTTGAAAACTATGATTTAATGGTTAGGGAGCTAAATTCGTTTGATAAGAGAATTACAAGTAGTCAGAATGTACTTGAGCAGTTTTCATATACAAGAACACAGACTGCACTGGATATAGATACTGGTGTGGCAGATGAAAATACTCTTCGAACAATTCGTGTTATAAAGAAAGGCCTAAGATTTGTGGCTGATTGTAAAGTTTATAAGGATGCAGATAAAGAGGTGCTTAAAAAGTCTGTCTCAATTGTAAAGCATATGGGATTAGCCAGAACCAGAGGGCTGGGAATTGTGAATGTAACACTGACAGAAGACTGTGAAGAAAAGAAAACAGCAATATCAGATATTTCTTGGAAGATTGGAGAAAAAAATAAAATAGAGTACAGCATTTATTTAAAATCAGCAATGATATGTAAATCTGCACAGGGAAATCAGGCTGTAACACAGGACTATATTGCTGGCAGTAAAATTTTAGGACTTCTTGCAGGAAAACTTGGTAGTGATGAGTATGGAAAGCTGATGGAATCAGGAGATGTTATTGTATCCAATGCTTATATAAGTACCGTAAATGGCAGATGTGTTCCGGGAAGAGTATCGCTACAGAAGGAAAAGGATACTTTTTATAATACAGATGGATCACTTGAGCTGATGGATATGCTTTATATAGATGAAATGTCTGGAAAGCAGATGTCAGCCGCTGGAATAGATTACATAGATGATAAAAGTTGTGTGACAAGTGTGGATACACAGATTACATATCATCATCAAAGACCGGATGACAAGTCAATCGGCAGAGCAACAGGTGCTGATTCATCAAGCTTTTATCAGCTGGCAAGTATTACTGCTGGTCAGACATTTAGAGGGTACATATTGGCAGGTAGGACCAACGCCGAAAAGATAATTCATGTGCTTGAGTCTATGGATAATGTTCGCATGGGATATGGAAAATCCAGTGAATTTGGTGCTGTTGACGTTAATATTGAAAGTGTTGGGTGCATATCAGAGGATAGTAATATAGTAAATGATGTTATTATCGAAATGGTATCTGATACGATTTTATATAACAATGCCGGAGCACCTACTACAAGTCTTGATACTTTAAAAGAATATTTAGCTATGGAATTGGGAACTGACAAGTCTAAGCTTACAATAGAAAAGCCTTTCTTATGTTTTGATACCGTTGGGGGATTTAATGTTACCTGGGGATTAAGAAAGCCGGTATTTAGTGCTATTGGAAAAGGCAGCATATTCAGGCTTCATTCTGATAGTGGCTTTGATATAGGAAAAATGTCAAATCTGTTTATTGGTGAAAGAACATATGAGGGATTTGGTGAGACAGTTGTAAGTATACCTGCAGCGGATTCAAAAGTTATTGTGACAAAGGCAGATAAAATAATAAATGAAGATGTTTTTACCGGTGAACAGACCGGAATCATTGATTTATTGTTGGATACTGAGTTAAAGAGACGGATAACAGCAAAAATTTGTTCACTGGATTTTAAAAAGAAAATAGGCACGGATAAGGCTGCGTTGAATGTAGCAATATCAAAACTCAGGGCTATATTTAAATGTACGAATTCATATGATGCTATGCTGGAGCAGATTGAGGGTATAGAAGATACTGCAAAGAAAAAATTATGTGAAAAGATAACAAATCTTGTTTCAATTGATAAAACGTATAGTGAGGTGAGCGTGGCACAGATTCAGAACGAATTGAGTGATGAATACAAAAGAGATGTAGCATCATCATGGAGTGAGCCGGAAAAATATTTGTATGCATATAGACAGTATATTTCAGAACTCAAATATTATGTAAAAAGTCTTGGTGGGGGTGATGTGAATGAGCAATAGAAAAGTACTAAGACGCAAGGTCTTTCAGATAAAGTTTGAGACACTTTCTCCACTTAGCATAGCATCCGGGGATGATGAGTGGACAGATGCTGATATTTTAAGGAGCTGGGACGGAAGCCCGTTTGTGCCGGGGAGCTCAATTGCCGGAGCAATGAGAAGTTATTTAAAAAAAGATAAGAATGAAAATTGCCTGATGGGATATTCTTCGGAAAATGATTTGGGAAAGATGAGTTCTGTTTATGTCTCGGATGCACAGTTTGAAGATAATGTTAGTTTTGGAATAAGGGATGGAGTCTCTCTTAATCTTAATAAGACTGCTATCACAGGTAGTAAGTATGATATGGAAATACTCGAGCATGGTATTAGGGGTGTGTTTTACATAGAAGTGGTGGATCGTGAAAATGACGATGTCAATGAAGTGCCTAAGGAAGATGACCTGAAAAAGATTTTTAATGGTTTTGAAATGGGAGAGATACGCCTTGGACAGAAAAAAACCAGAGGATTTGGTGAAATTCGACTTGAATCCATTAAGTGCAGAGAATTCAATCATGACAATTATCTGGATTATTCAAAAGCCTATGATCCTAAATGCTGGGATACTTTAGAGAACGAAAAGTTAAAATGGTGTAATCCTACAACGGATGAACAGGAAAAGATTCATATAGAAGTACCATTAAAGCTTAGAGGAGGAATAAGTATAAGGCAGTATGCTGCGATTAAAGGACAGCCGGATTTTGCACATATTACAGATAATGGTGTCCCTATAATACCGGGAAGCAGTATGGCCGGCGCGATAAGACACAGGGTACATGATTTACTGGGGCAGATAAATCAGCTGGTAAAAGAAATTGATGACAACAAATCAATAGAGATAGAACAGAAAATAGATAGTATGTTTGGCTATGTAGGTAAGGAAAAAGCTCATAAGTCAAGTATTGTAATAAATGAAACTAAAATTCTGGGAGCCAATCAGCTTACCATGACAAGAACAGGTGTGAGCAGGTTTGAATCGGCAGTAAAACAAGGCGCGCTTTACAAAGAATTGACATTCGTAAATGGGACACTAACATTAAAAATGTCAGTTGATCAAGATGGTGATAGTAACTGGATTTTGGGCTTGCTTATCCTTGCATTAAAAGATTTACAAAATGGTTACCTGGCAGTTGGAGGCGAGACTGCGATAGGCAGAGGTGTGTTTGAAGAAAACGGACCAATGCTTATCGATGGCGAAATAGGGCAAGAGAATGAGTATATTACAGATTTACTTGAAAATATTACTTCTTCAGAAGGAGGACGCGCATGAATTTAACATTAGCACCGGAAAATGGTAGTATGTATGCAATATATAAAGACCGAGTTGAATATAAGAGATATAGTCTGGCAGAGCTGCAGTCAAATTCATGCATAGGTAATAATCTTTTGGAATTGCATTTATTTGACAATAACAGAGAATATAGATTGGTGCAATCTTCCAGAGGAGAGATAGAAAGCTACATTAGTGATGAAAGTGTTTATCATGATGATATATATGTAGAGAGAGTTTACACGCAAAGTAAATTTGATATATCAGATCAGGTAGAAGTTATAAACTACATAACATATGATGAAAATGATATTGCTATGATAAACAATTATCGTTTGAGAGAGGTGAAATAGTATGGGCAGTAATATGAAAGGGTTTGTAAATCCATATAATTTTATAAAGTTTCCTGACAAAAAAGCGGAGGCTTATAATGATACTGATAAGCATACAGGGGTAATTGAGTATACGATTACAACTAAAACACCTCTATTTATCCCCAATTCCAGCTCTGAAAGTGCATTTACTGTATCAGATAAAGTACCGGATCATAAATCATATGATTTTTTTTCGTATACTGAATTGGACTCGTTAGAGAGATATGAGAAAAAATATCATGTACCGGTTATTCCCGGAAGTGAGATTAGAGGTGTGATAAGAAGTGTATATGAAACATTGACAGATTCATGTATGGGGATATTAAATGATAAAGAATATCCGGTAAAGAGAAGTCCCAACAGATTTATCCCGGCGCTTATTCATAAAGATTCACATGGAAATATGGAACTTCTGGAGGCTTCGTCATCAAGAATAGGAAATAAAGCCGAAAAAAATAATAATCCTAAGGGATTTGATAAATATGACAACGGCACGAAATTATATTATGCAAATGTCCATAATAATGGAGTTATAAATGATTACTCAATCAAAATGGCTGGAAAATATAACAATGCCGGATATTTGATAAAATGGGGCATGGGTGTAAAAAAAGCCAGATATCATGTTTTTACGCCGAAAAACAGTTCAAATGAAAAGTGGCATAAAACGAAGCTAAAAAGGGATGAAATTGAAAGAAAGCTAAATCCGGTAATAGAATCATATCTTTCACAACCGGCTGTTTCATTGGCTAATAAGAATGCATATGAGGAATATAAAACGGATTTGAAAGCATTTTTGAAAACAGATACCGAGGCATATTTTCCTGTAACATGCACATGTACTTTTAATAATAAGATTTTTTATCTGGCACCTGCTATCTTTGCAAAAGAAGTTTCTGATAATAATATAGGAAAATTGGCAGGAAAATTTAATACCTGTTCGAAAGAAGCATGTCCTGCATGTGAGCTATTTGGACATATAGGTAAAGACAATATTAGTTCAGACAGCTCCAAAGTTCGTTTTTCAGATTTATATGTGACTAAAGGAAGCGATGCAAAAGATTATTATGTTAAGGATTTTATTACTATACCGGCATTAGGAGAGCCTAAACTTGGCAATACAGAATTCTATTTAAAAAAACCGGAGGGCGCAGATTTTTGGACTTATGATTACTATACCAAAGACGGCAAGACATATGTGACCGATGGACAGCTAAAAGGTCGCAAATTTTATTGGCATCATCATAATAAAAATGTCTATGATAATTTGGTAAATAATGCAGATATTGTGCCTTCTAAATTAAATAAAACTATCAGGCCGGTTAGAGAAGGTATTTCATTTACAGGAAAATTATTTTTCAATGGAATATCTAAAAAACAGATAAAACAGTTAGTATGGATATTAAACAGCAGTTCTGAGGGTATCGGATATAAGCTTGGAGGAGCAAAACCATATGGTTTAGGAAGTGTTGTAAGTGAAGTTGATAAAGTTAAAATAAGGAGCTTAAACACTGCCGCAGGTGTGTTGGAATATGTTGAGAATGAATATTTAACGGAATCATTTTCTTATGATGAAGCTGGATTTAGTAATAATGTAAAGGATGAATTCTTTAAAATTTCTGGACTGGAAACTATTCCGGATGATATTGAAATCACTTATCCAAAGACTATAGAACAAAAAGGAAAGCTGTTAAATGAGGGATATAAGTGGTTTATGAACAATCATGCAACTACAACAGGTAAGAAAATGCCAAGAAGACGAGAGGAGATATTAATCCGAGAGGTTCTTCCGGAAGTAGGAGCAGATAATGTTACTTTAAGTTATAATAAACCTATGTATAGTAATAACTCATATAGCGGAAATAGTAAAAAGACGTCTAATTGGAATAAGGGAAAATATGCAGCTAATAATAAATATAAACCTAGATAAACAGTTGATTCTTCCATTAAATTATAATCATATAGTACAATCTATTATTTACAGGGCACTATCGGTTATTCCGGAGTATGCCGATTTTATTCATGATAATGGATATATGAATGGAAACAGATCATATAAAATGTTTAATTTTGGTCAGCTAAAGGGCGAGTATCGGATAGAAGGAAGAAATATAATTTTTAGTAATTTTGTTTCGCTGGAAGTCAGGAGCCCATTGTCAATGCTGATTAATATTTTAAAGTATAGCTTTGAGACTAATGGGATTACATTTGGAGAAAAGACATTTAATGACATTTTGATTGAAATTTACGACTATACAATAGAAGATTCCGAAATAAATATCGAAATGAATTCTCCTGTAACTGTATACTCAACTGATGAGTATATGGGCAATACATATTATTATGCACCAACAGACGTGGAATTTTCAGATATGATAGATGCTAACTTTAAAAGAAAGTATTTTTCGTATTATGGGGTAAGACCGTATTCAAATGTAGAGATAGAACTGTTGAACAATACTGCTCCACGTAAGATGGTTACTAAATATCAGGGACTGTATGTAAATGCATGGTTCGGCAGATATAGGTTGTCTGGAGAGAGAAAATATCTTGATTTCCTGTATCAAACAGGTCTTGGCTCAAAAAATTCACAGGGATTTGGAATGTTTAGCTTAGTTTGATAAATACCTCCACAGAGCATGAAAGTTCAACCAGTGGAGGTATAGTCTAGATATTGTTTGATTTATTATATGATTTTAACGCATTTTCATAAGTGTTTATGAAGCGATTTCTCAAATTTTCCGGACTGATGATTTCAGCTTCGGGACCAAAAGAAAAGAAGTAATTAAATATTTGTTGCTGTGTACAATCAAAAACGTAAATATCATCAGAGGAAAGAGATTCTATTTTGTCAGGACGAGAATATAATCGTGACTGATAGGATTGCTTTCCTTTTTCTGTTAGTTTAACTTTAATTTGCCCAGTTTTTCCAATAAGGTATGCGGGAGAGTTATTAACTAATTGTAACTCCAAAGCAGTAATTTCGTCTTTTTTTAAAGAAAACTTGCTTTTTAACATAGTAGGAGCTTTTATTCTAGCCATAGAGAATGATGCTATAACTTTTTCTGACTCTGATTCTTCTACTTTATGGGAATAGCATACCAAGTATGATTGTGTGTTAAAAGAATCTGGCAATATTTTATATGGGTAAACATAGAATAACTGGTCTTTTCCGTAATAATTTGCCTTTACCTTTAGTATGCGGCTTTCGTTGCAAGCTTGTTCTATTGTATCATATATGTCTTTTCTATAGATACTTTCTCTTGTAATAAATGGAAGAGAGCAGTATTCTTCAATTACAGATCTAATATATAATCCGGGTCTATTTTTATAATGTATATTTTCGGCACATTCTTCAATGAGATATTGTACATTGGAATTGTTAATGTGATATAGCTTGCTATCTGCTTTAGGAGATATGTATTCTTTAACTTGACCTGTCAGTGTTTTCTTTTCTAGAGAGAGTAGTTGCTTTATTACTAATTCCTTGCTTTCAGTGTCAAGCTTAGTTCCGTCGAAGAGCTTTTTTAAGTCCTTTTTTTCTTGTTGTAAGTACTGGGAAATTGAAGATTTGGCTTCATACTTATAGTTATTAAAAACTGTATTTATAAATGTTGCAGCTTTATTAACACCAAAAATGTCCATATCTTCTGCCATAATCACTTTTGCCCGTTTACTTAAGGCGATTCTAATTTTTTGCTCATCATTAATTAATGAAATGTTATTTTCGTTTATAAATGCCATATAAATATCCTCTAATTTGATTTATGTTACTATAATAGTAACATAAAATAATGAATTATGCAATATAAAGCGTAAATTAGTAACGAGATATTGGCGGCGTTGTTCAATTGTAATTACCAATTGGATGGCGTATAGTATAGACAAGCTCAAGTGAGCAAGAAACACAAAACAATAATATATCAACTTTTTATTTTACGGAGGATTTAATTATGAGAAAAGAAAACATTTATGACGAAATTCAGAAAGACATTATGAAAGCAGACATTAGCGAGAATGACAAAAATAAGATGTTAAAAAATGTTATGAAACTTAAAGACAACAAGATAAATATTATGATTACAGGAGCTACTGGTTGTGGAAAGAGCTCTACGATTAACGCGATGTTTGATACAGAAGTTGCTAAGGTTGGAGTAGGGGTTGATCCTGAAACAATGGAAATTGAGAAATATGAATTGGATAATTTAATATTATGGGATACACCGGGCTTAGGCGATGGTAAGGAGGCCGACAATAGACATGCAAAGAATATTATACAGAAACTTTCAGAAGTAGATGAGAACGGAAATGCACTTATTGATTTGGTTTTAGTCATCCTGGATGGCGGAAGCAGAGATTTAGGTACATCATATGAACTTATAAATAATGTAATTATACCAAACCTTGGTGAAGGTAAGGAAGACAGGATTTTAGTAGTAATTAATCAGGCAGATATGGCAATGAAAGGACGAAACTGGGATTATGAAAAGAATGAGCCTAAGCAGCAATTGGTAGATTTCTTAGAAGATAAGGTTCAGTCTGTGAAGAAAAGAGTATATGAAGCAACAGGTGTTGAAATTGAGCCTATTTATTATAGTGCCGGATATAAGGATGAAGGAGGAGAGCAGACCAGACCATATAACTTATCAAAACTCTTGTATTACATTGTAAAGGCTACGCCTTCAGAAAAGAGAATTGTATATGTAAATAATATTAATAAAGACACGGAAATGTGGAAAGATGATGATAAATTACTTAATTATGAGGAGGAAACTAAAAAAACTATTTTTCAATCAGTTATAGATGGTGCAGCCAAAGGCGCAGAAATCGGTGAAGATATTGGAGGAATTTTTGGTGAAACAGGAAGGCGTATAGGACATGCAGTAGGAAAATTTTTAGGCGGCGTAAAAGGATTGGTAGAAGGTTTATTTGGATAGGGGGAAATATTATGAACAGATTATACAGAGCAGATGATATATATAGGAATTTGACAATTGCTAGGTTTAGACCTTTGGATGTGCTTGTAATTGGAAGTACGGGGGCTGGCAAGTCCTCTACTATCAATGCACTATTTGAAAGGGAAGTAGCGAAAGTAGGAAGAGGATGTGACCCGGAAACAATGAATATAAGTTCCTTGGAACTAAATGATTTGTTAAGATTTTGGGATAGTCCGGGGTTGGGAGATGATATTGTAAAGGATAGAAGTTATTCTAGAGAATTAGTTGACTTGTTATATAGAGATTATTACATGGAGGACAGCAGATATGGATTGATTGATACAGTATTGGTAATTCTTGATGGTTCAGGAAGAGATATGGGAACAACATACCGTCTTTTGAATGAGGTGGTGTCACCAAATTTTCAGATAGACAGAGTATTAGTGGCTATAAATCAAGCAGATATGGCGATGAAAGGGAGACATTGGAATGAATATAGAAATTGTCCGGATGATATACTTATGAGTTTTTTGGAAGAAAAAGCAGATTCTGTTAGACGCAGATTAGTTGAGGCAACAGGAATAATCGTTACACAGCCTGTATTTTATTCAGCAGAGCGAGGTTATAATGTTGAAAAATTATTGGATATGATAATAGATAATATGCCAAGAGAAAGGAGACGATTGGTGGCATAGAAAATGAAATATAGATATAATTGTGATTAAAAGAATGATTTTGAAGAGTAGGAACTTATATGTTTATTTTACCATTATTAGCATTAGCGGCAGAGACCGCAGCGACAGTAACTACATTAGGAACCATTGCTACAGGTGGAACAACTACAGCATTAAATGTCGGAATTATGGAAGTAGGTAAAAGTATAAAGCAACTTGAGGAGGTGTAAATGAGCATAGAGGCTAATTACTATAGTTTTACAAAGTAGATAAAAATGAGCTTTTTTAATTGTGAATAAGAGGAGTGAGTTTATGAATCAGAGAGTGTTAAAGAATACCAGAATATTGGATATGTATGTCAGCTTTTGTGAAGGAAAACATATAAATAAATGTGATAAAGCCATAGAATATAGCGTTGATGAACGATCAATTCAAAGAGATATAGATGATATAAGAGCTTTTCTTGATGAAAAGAGTTTAGGTACAGGAGATACACGTGAAATAGTATATGATCGCACAAAAAAAGGTTTCGCAATGGTTGGAGATGCTCCTTCGATGATGACAAATAGTGAAATTCTTGCAGTCTCTAAAATTCTTCTTGAAAGCAGGGCATTTACAAAAAACGAGATAAAAACAATTCTTGATAAATTGGTGGAGGGCTGTGTCCCTTTAAAAAATATGAAGATTGTTAGTGATCTGATTGCTAACGAAAAATACCATTATGTTGAGTTGAACCATAAAGAATATATTCAGGATAGGTTATGGACAATTGGCGCTGATATTCATGAGCATAATCTGGCGTCATTAAAATATGCAAGAGCAAATGACCCAGAAGAGTCTGTAAAGAGGATAGTTGAGCCGGTTGCTATTTTATTTTCTGAATATTATTTTTATCTTAATGCTTACATAGTTGAAAAGGATGAACTGGGAAAGTATGTACATAAATACAATTATCCGGCTATTTTTAGAATTGATAGGATAAAAGACTATAAGCAGATAAATGAAAAATTTAAGGTAGAATATGCAGATAGATTTGAAGAAGGTGAGTTTAGAAAACGAGTTCAGTTTATGTATGCGGGAAAACTTGAAAAAATACAATTGAAATTCTATGGTGAAAATCCAGAACCGATTTTAGATCGTCTTCCAACGGCCTGGATAGTCAGGCACGAAGACAATGGATGTATTATAGAGGCAGAAGTGTATGGTAAGGGCGTTATTATGTGGCTGCTTAGTCAGGGAGCTAAAGTTGAAGTATTGAAGCCTGAGAGTATGAGAATGGAAATGAAGGAGACATTATCTGAGATGTTGAATTTATATCAATAGTTATAATGATAAGGTGAGGTGTGAGCCTGAAGAGGCTTTTTAGACCTCACCATTTTTATTATAGGATACCAGAATATCGAGGAAATCTGTGAAATTTAAATGCATTCATCCCATTCTTTATTTTCCATATAAAACACCTTGCCATTGGCATGAAACGGCAGTTTATTTCCATTTGGAATAAGATAAGCGTGTTCGCGTTTGATTTTGAGACTGTTCTCTATATAGCCATCGGTTATTATAAGGATTGGACCACTCAAAGGAAAATCGTCTGCCTTTTCCAAAGCGTCTATTCCCGGTTGGAGCACGGTACCACCTCGACCGGTAATTTTCACTCTGTTGGCAATTGTGTCAGGTGACATATATCCTGCATCGGTAGCCTCAGCATCGCAGAAAATTATTCGGACAAAAGGAACATCTTTGGAGACTGCATAGCTTGCAATAGCTCCAAGTGCAAGTCCAATCTGTGCTGAGCACATGGAACCGGAAGTGTCGATTACTACGCCAAAAGTTCGGCTTTCGAGGTCTTTTTCCTGAAATACATAGCTTGGTCTTGGAATATCAGGTGTAGAACCCTGCCTCCGGCTTGGTCTTGCATATGTCCGGTGTTTTTCCAATGGTGGAAACTGCTCATCAAACCATTTTCCGAGTCTGACTTCCCATGGAATCGGAGGCATTGCAAGGGCACGGATTTCTTCTATTAGGCCTGCCGGAATGTATCCGCGGCTGTGGGTTATGTGATAATCAAGACCTTCACGCAGTGAGTTCTTAAAGAATTCGTCAAGACTTATACCTTTATGCATGCTTTCAAAATGTGGCCCGTTGTTACCAAACAGATCACCTTTTCCGTAGCCTCGGAATGTCGCATGTTTCTTAAATTTTCTCATTTGTTTTACTATGATATCGTATATTGCCTCTGCAGACATATTGTGAAGAGATTCATCATACAAAAGTCCTTCTGATGGCATATTGCCAATATGCATTTCATTTAGCCAGTCGTTTACCACATAGTCACAAGCTACATTCCATAAATATGAATCACGTCCCAGACATCTTTCGTGATGACAGAGTCCGGCATGAAGATATTCGTGTGCGAGAACAAACTTCCATTCTTCTATAGTAAGATTGCAGGATGGATTTGCATATATTTCTCCGCGTGAAGCATCAACTGCTGCAATGTGGATTTCATATTTATGACATAAATCAATATCCTCTATTATCTTAAATGATGATGCCAGACCTCCAAGCAAGGGATAGTGTGATAAAAACCATTCTGCGGCATGGGTAATTATCGTGTCTTTTTTTGTTGAATAGTCGTGTCCACCGACATCACTTACAGCCTTTTTCATTGAATGTGTGATTGCAGAGTAGAAAGCCTCGGTATATAAATTTTTATCACCATTTTTATATACAATGGGACTGTTTATACCTATCATATCGCAGGTATCTGTATCGTTTAGTCCGTAGGTCTGTTTGGGGGTGGTTCCTTCTGTCTTTAATAAATAATCATAGATTTTGACTTCATCGTTAAGCTTGATGGAGTATGCAGTGGCAGGATCATGAAATATACTGCATGCAAAACTGATATCTGCCAGAAATCTCGTGATAAATATATCGCATGCTTTGTTCCAGCTTTTCGGATAAAATTCTTCATACGGAGGCATTTTTGTTTTGTCAAAATGTCCGAAAGCAAGATGAAGCAGATTGTGCGCAATGACATATGCCCATTCAGATGCTTTAAGGTCTGTACTAATATTTACGTAGATTTCACCGTTTTTTGTGACACAGGCTATGCTGTTTTTTCCAATCATATGCGCTTTTTTAGGAATAATGGTTCCGTGTAATTGTGAAAAAAGAGGATTGTGCATTATAATATCAAAACCGGCATATACAGCATTTAATCCTTTGGGGATATCTTCATTTTTGTAATAATATTTTCTTCTTATATTTGCCATTGTAAGTTACCTCATTATAGAGCTATTTGTTGTTTATAAGGCGCGGCAGATCTCTTATGACTTCAAGCATAAACCAGTCAGGAAGAGATGATTCATCGTCTGCTGCCACAACCATTTGTGCTATTTCAAAATTGATTGTTGATAGTTCTTTTATCATGCTTTTTGCCCTGTATACGAAGGATAGCATGTTTCCTGAAATATCTTGTTTGCTTTTTGGCAGTTCGTTTAGCATTTTTGCTCTGAATGACTGAGCAAGGAAATAGAGGATATCCCGGTCTTCAGGTTTTGCAGGCCATTTGGCATTTTCGGCTATTATATCTTCAAGCATATGGTTGTTTTTCAGACTTTTTGTATACGCCAGAAACATTCCCGCATGTGATGGAGTAAGACAGCCGTAGGCTAGCATTTTTAGAACGTCGTTGGATATTTCCCGTTTACCAGCACTGTATTCTTTGAGGGCATCACTTAGCATATGCCATGATCTTGGAGTTGAAAAAGGTTCTTCAGTCTTTGGCGGTTCTGAAAACAGATGGTCAGGTCTTTGGATTATGTAATCGATAACCCATGGATGCAGAGCATTTTTCTGTGCCCATTTAATCCATTGGCGTGGATCGGCTTTCATCTGTACATGGAACATTCTGTTGATTAAAGCGGAGGACATTGTCTTTACAATAGCTGAGTCCTGGGCTCTGTTTCCGGCACCTACAACTATACTTCCTTCCGGAAGGTGATATTCCCCAATTCGTCTTTCATGTATGAGTGAGTAGAATGCCTTTTGCACTTCCTGTGAACAGGCGTTTAATTCATCGAGAAATAAAACATAAGGTTCTTTTCTTGCTATCATTTTCGGTGGAAGAAATTCCGAGGTGTCACCCTTTATCTGAGGAATTCCGATGATATCTTCCGGAGCGAGCTGGCTTCCGAGAAGTGATACGCATGGGAGTCCGACTTCTTCCGCAAATTGTTCTACCAGTGCAGATTTTCCGATTCCCGGAGCTCCCCATATAAATACCGGTCTGCTTGGAGCTATATTTAGAAGTATTTCAAGTAAGTCATTCTGGCTTACTGTAATTGGTAAATTCATATGTACATCCCTTTCTACTATTATACTGTTATTTTACTACGCTGTTTTTCGTTATATTGTTTCTTTTTATTGATATGGTGTACTTTTGCTCTTGGATAATACTTGTTACAGTGCTGGCAGTAAGTTTTGTGCTCGGCACTGCGTCCTTTGGCACATTCGCCGTGACTGATATAGTATTTACAAGGTGTTTCTCTATATTTACTCATGATTGTTTATTACCTCTCGTTTCCAGCCTTGAAATTATAGACTGACCTGATAATGTTACTTATTGATACAGTTTCTTTGATAGAATTTGCTATATCCTCTATTGGGCGGTAAGCAAATGGAGCTTCGTCTAATGTGCCTTTGCTAATACAGCTTGAGTAGATTCCTTTCATTTCTGATTTGAAAGAAGAAAGCGTATAATGGTTTTTGACTTCTTCTCTTTTAATGATTCTTCCTGAGCCATGTGGAGCAGAGCAGTTCCAGTCGGTGTTTCCAAGCCCAGTTCCTAAAATTATGCCGTCACGCATATTGATAGGAATGATTACTTTTTCGCCTGCTTTTGCTGATATTGCTCCTTTGCGCAGCATGGGAGAACCAAAAGTATTGATTGTATCTGCGGAACTGTCTACATAATTATGAATGCAATCATACGAATCAAGGACTTTCCATTTCATGCCTCTTACTAGCTCATCAAGAATCACTGTCCGGTTTAGCAAAGCAAATTTCTGGACAATTTGCAGGTCATGCAGATAATCATCCATAAGACTGCCTTCCAGCCAGGTGAGTTCATATGGCACAGAAATTCCTTTGCTTTTTAGATTTTTTTGACCTTCATTCAAGTAAAAGTCTGTGACTTCTTTTCCAAGATGTCTGCTTCCAGAGTGAATTACAATGTATAGGCTGCCATTTTCATCTTTATCAGCTTCAATAAAGTGGTTTCCACCACCAAGACTTCCAAGACTCAAAATGGCTTTATCTTTCCTGATATGTTTGCAGCATATGAGCTCATTAAAATCAAATTCTTCTGAGAAACGGTGCGGTTTGGACCGCACTGAAAATCCGGATGGAATATTGTTTCTGATGACGGAATCAAGCTTTTGGTATTCGATTTTCTTTCCCTTAATCTGTGCGATAGTCATTCCGCATCCTATATCAATACCTATCAGATTAGGTATGATTTTATTTCCAATGGTCATTGTAAGTCCGATTGTACCTACTTTTCCCGGATGTACATCGGGCATAACCCGTATGCGGCAACCTTTGGAACTTTCCTGATCACAGATCATTTGCAATTGAGCGATTGCATACCGGTCAATTGCGGTTTCTTTGTTATTTGTTGTAAAAATATGAGCAGATGTATACGCTCCTTTGATAGTCTCCATAAATTAATTTTCCTTTCTGTTTTTTGCTATATGAGGGCATAAAAATAGCACCTCTTTAATTTTGACAGAGGTACCGGAAATCAATCGTAAGACTTTTTTGAGATGAAAACAGGGAGAGCCTGTTATTGTCTGAAAGAAGGAAGGATAACCATACCTCTTGTTATTAAGTTGCTGATGTTTATATTGTAATTATTAGTCATTGTAATGGCCTCCTTTCTTTGTGAGTGGTTAATATGTTCTGTAAAAACAAGTATAATGGTATAAGGTTTACTTGTTTATACATAGTATATCGGCTGAGAATGACAAATAATGACATTGTGGGAAAAAAATATTTTTTTAACTTATTTTGCAATTTATTTTTATAATGACATCTTGTGTCATAGTAGGGATGTAAGATGAAATCGCTAAAATTATAGCAGGAAGGTGAGTATGAAAAAGAACAAAATTATAGATACAATTGAGAAAGACTATTATAAACTATACTTCATATCAATATGTATATCATGTTTTAGTATATTGATGATAACGTCTGCTACATATATTGAATCGGGGATATTTTTCGTATCGCGTCAGCTTATTTTTATTATGATTGGTGTCATATTTATGATTATTAGTGCACATTTAAATATTTTGAAGTTCTTGTCTGGATATCCTAGATTAGTGTACGTTTTCGCAATTTGTTTACTTTTACTGCTTAAATCACCTTTAGGAGTATCTTCTCATGGGGCAACTCGTTGGTTAAAAATACCTTTTATACAAATACAACCGGTAGAGATCGTAAAACTTGGATTAATAGTGATGTTGGCAAGTTTTATATATAAAAATCATAGATATATAGGATCATTTAAATTTACAGTATATTGTTGGATATTGGGGATTGTGCCAGCATTATTAACAGTAACACTTAGTTCAGACTTATCAAGTGCGTTGGTAATATTGGGAATCACAAGTGGTTTAACTTTATTATTTAATAGAACTGCCAAATTTCAAATTCCTATATTTATTATAATCCTGTCTTTAGCGATTGGATATGTAGTGTACATTAATAATCATTTACCCAATATACAGAATATAGGTGATTATTCATACAGAGTAGTCCGTATTGCAGCGTGGCTACATCCGGAACAATATCCGGACATCTCATATCAAACACAGATATCATTGTATAGTATTGGATCTTCCGGTTTGTTAGGAGTAGGATTAGGAAAGGCAGATATATCAATACCAGAGGGGCATACAGATTTTATATTCTCGTTATTAACGCATCAGTTGGGTATATTTGGCGGTGTTTGTCTTATATTGGCTTATGCATACATGCTTTTTCAAATAATAAAAATTGCAATCAATGCAACATCATTGTACGATACTATATTAGTAACTGGGGTTTTTATGCATTTGGCATTACAGATAATTATTAATATTTGTGTTGCAACATCTTTGTTTCCCAATACAGGATTGCCCTTACCCATAATGTCGTACGGTGGCAGCAGTACATTGATGGTATTCGTTGAGCTGGGAATATGCATTAATATATCAAAGAAGAGCGTGCTGAAATATTATAAGAAATTAGAGTCAGAAGAGAAGGGACAAGAATGAGGAGATTAGTTATATGGTTAAGAATAATAACAGTTGTATTTTTATAGTCCATATACTATAAAGTTTTGAACCTGACTTTGAGAGTTGAAGTGAAAAAAACCAGCATTTATGCTGAGTGGAAAGATTCTATGCAAGGTTTGGAATCAAAAAAATACTGGTGCTAAATCTCAAAGACTTTTCTTGCAATGTCAAAGTAAATGCTATAGAATATTTTCATATCAAATTAAACACAAATGAGGAGATTTAAAGTTATGAAACAGAAATTGAGAAACCTTTCGGCACCGGCAAATATAATATTTGCCATTCTTGCAGTTTTTATTTTCATTGCACCCTTGCAGTGGAGCGGAAAAGTTTTGGGGATGATTCCGGGCATGGAAAAGGCGGATGATTATCTGCTGCAGGCTATTGTGGAGACAGTTGTTTTAGTTATTTTTCTTGGCATCACATATATATTTGGGCTGTGGGATATCTTTAAGGAAAATGCAGCAGGATGGACAAGAAGCTTATACACAGGCGGTTTTTTCATAGTGTACTGTCTGTATGCTGTTGTTTCAGGCATTTATTTGTGCTTTTTGGGTGAGCATGGTGATGTGAAGGCATTTTACAACATCATCTTTTTCGTTATTGCGGTCTGCCTTGTAGGGCTCGTTGAGGAGCTGGTGTTCAGAGGAGTGGTGTTTAATCTGCTGCTGAGAGCTTTTCCAAAGACGAAAGGTGGAATCACAGGAGCCGTAGTTTTGGGAGGCGTACTGTTTGGATTGATGCATTTTTCCAATATGGGCGCAGGGGTTAAGTTCAGCAGTTGTCTGATACAGGTTATTTCAGCAGGTCTCATGGGTGTGCTGTTTTGCATGATATACGCGTCTACACGTAATTTCTGGATGCTTGCCATTTTCCATACTGTTGTAGATATGGGAGGACTTTTATCATCGGGAATATTTGAGGGAGGCGGAGTGGCCGACAGGATTAATGAGTTTTCGGCAATGAACTGTATTGCATTTGTCGTGCTCGGTATTCCTATGCTTGTTATGCTGCGTAAGTCAAGGCGTATCCGTCTTGAGATGCTTTACAACAATGTGACCATCATAGATGACGAGAGGGAGGGCGCTAAGCTGGCAGTGGTTTCACTGGTGCTTGGCATTTGCAGTATTATTTTCTCGTTTTTTGGCTATCTGATGGGACTTGGAATTGTCGGCATGCTTGCTTCTAAAATGTCAAAAAAGGCAAAGCAGTATAACAATGCAATAGCAACTGCCGGTATGATTACATCGATAATAGGATTTGTGCTGTCGGTCATCTGCACGATTGGCATGATGGTGCTGTTTACAAGCGGCATGTACGACAGGCTTGTTAATATGTCAATGTAAATTAAAGTAACTGATTTAACAATATGGTAAAAATACCATATAATATTTTGTGAGAACAATGGAGAAGAGTTATGGGATTTTTGAATTGCGAGCTAAGGTAGGAACAGATATTTCGAGAGTATTATATTTTTTCTATTATAAAGGAAGAATAGTATTGACACATGGATTCATTAAAAAAACTCAGAGGACACCGGCTGGTGAAATTGAAAAGGCTAAGAAATATAGAAGAGATTATATAGAAAGGCATGGTAAATAATATGAGATATGACGATTATTTACAGGAGCAGCTTAAAAATCCTGACGTAAAAAAAGAGTGGGACGATCTCCAGCCTGAGATGGATGTCATAAGGGCTATGATAGATGCGCGAATTAAAAATAATTTGACTCAAAAGGAGCTTGCAGCACGTACAGGCATTGATCAGGCGGATATTAGTAAGCTTGAGAATGGAACTAGAAATCCTTCTATTAATTTACTGAAACGGTTAGCAGATGGTATGGGAATGGCTCTCAAAATTGAGTTTGTACCTAAGCAGAAGGCGTGACAGAGAATAATCTAAAAAGGGACGGGGTTTGTGGCTTAGTCAAGCTACAAACTCCGTCCCTTTTTTATGTTATCTCTTTTTGATAAATTTAATGCTTCGTCTGCGCTAGAAAGACCGCCATTTCCTAACTGATTGGCAGCATCTGCGATAGGACCGGTAACACTGGTATTAAGCTCTCCATTTAAGGTATAGCTTCCTTCGAGTTTTTCTGGATTTAATGCATCGTTAAAACGGGCGTTATCGTTGTTTTAAGGTAACAGAAGGCATGCCTTTTACTTCGGCCAGTTTATTTAATTGAAATAAGCAGGAATATTGTAATTGATATTATTTAACCATACCAGAAATTTTACAAAGGGAAAAGTCTATTCCCTGCATTGAAGAGCAATTCCAGGTTCATCTGTGTTTCCTGCTCACCCTCCTGTCGCTTGCAGATGGCAGCATCAACCGGGAATGTGGGAAACTGCTTTTTTCGCATTTTCTGGGTTGTCCCCTTTTTCAGTTAGACAGATAATATAATTTCCTGCATCAATCCCCATAGGAGCAGGTTCAGATTTAGAAATGATTTTTCCGTCTGTGTCGGTATCAACAATAGAAGCCTCTTTTAACTGCGAGGAATAAGCAGAAAGTTCCTCTTTTGAAAGCAGGGTACTTAAATCTGCAAACATTCCCTGTGGAGCAGAATCAGTAAAAAATTCTTCAGAGCAAAGAATCACATCGACGCTTCCGGCAGAAAGATGAGCCAGATAAGACATGTTATTTTGATATTCGTTGAGATTGTAATAAGTGACGTTTACGATGGCATCTTCATCTAGTTCAAGACTTTCTTTTATCTCATCACAAAGGGCATCCGTATCCGAAAGGTAGACTTCATTGATGAGTGCGACAGAAAGTACGGGGGTATGTTGTTTTCCATTGATACTTGCGCATATAATAAGGATGATGCAGATGATAAGGGCAAGGACCACAAGGCATTTTGCCAGATAGTAGTCACAAAAGTAAGCGATACGTTTTTTGGGCGGCAATTTTTTGATATCGTCTTTTGTGGCTGATTTTGTGCCGTGCTGATAAATCTCTGCATCATCTTCCAAAGCAGTCTTTTTGAATTTTGTATTCATAAAAAGGGCTCCTCTTAAAATCGTTCACCGGAAATTTCTAGGTCGTGTTCTAATTCATCGGGTACATATTTACGAAAGATAAAAACAAATAAATTCGCATTTAAATATCCAAGCAATCCGACTCCACAGCAAAGTGCCAGTCCAATAAATGGAACGAAAGAAAAGAAAAGCAGAATAAAAGTGGCATCGATTGCAATTAAAAGCAGAGTCAATGGAAAATGACGGATGGCCATAAAAAAAGCATTTTTTAAATTATTGTAGATGGTATTTTTAAATTTTGCCTGTACCGGAAAAATATAAAGGCAAATGAGAAGGTATGGAATAAGAAAACAGGAACAGGTCACCAGCATCAGACGACCGAGTGTATTTTCAAGTGCCATGGCAATTCGAAAGTCTGTAAAAAATACAAATCCGATAATCATTAGCCCAATCCAGATAAGTGTGGATTGCTTAAAATTTATTTTAAAAGAAGAAAAAAAGTTTTTAAGCGGGTATCCTTCTTTCGTACGGATACGTTTCATACAACTGTAATAAAGAGCAGTAGTGGAAGCTCCAATGGTGATAATTGGAAGACTGCATAAAATCCATAAAAAATGAAGGGTGATGATATCTCCTACAAGATAGAAAAATCGAGACAGCAAGCTGTCATGGGTAAAAAGATTCATAAAAAAATCGTCTCCGTTCTGCCATTTTTGGCGGTAAAATCTTAAATGTTTTGGTTTCCGTATAATATTATAGAATAATCTAATATAAAATTCAAACAAAAAGCCGCAAAATCATTCACAAAAAAGCTGAATTGGAATCAGTAATATTTTACAAAAGTCTAAAATACTATTGAAATTTATATTTAAATAATATAAAATTAATTTACATTAATCTAAAAGGAGAAAAAGGAATGAACAAAAATAACTATAAAGAAACCAAGTACAACAAACCATTGATTTTACAGAGGGCGGATCCGTATGTGTATAAGAGTCAGGATGGAACGTATTATTTTACTGCTTCCGTACCGGAATATGATAAGATTGTGCTTCGTTCTTCCGATACAGTAAAAGGACTTGCAGAGGCCAAAGAGAAAACACTTTGGGTAAAGCATGAAGAAGGACCACAGAGTATTCATATTTGGGCTCCGGAAATCCATTATGTAGACGGTGGATGGTACATTTACTACGCAGCAGGGGATAAAGATGACATCTGGGAAATTCGTCCTTACGTTCTTCATTGTAAAGGACAAGACCCGATGAAAGATGAATGGGAAGAATTAGGAATGATGCAGGCAGCAAATGAAGATGAATTTTCTTTCCATGCATTTTCACTGGATGCGACAGTATTTGAACATAAAGGGGATTATTACTATATCTGGGCAGAAAAAACAGGGGTTGGCAAACAGATTTCAAACCTGTACATTGCAAAAATGGAAACACCAAACAAGCTTGCAACCGTTCAGGTACTTTTAACAACACCGGATTATGACTGGGAAAGAATTGATTTCTGGGTAAATGAAGGACCGGCAATTTTAAAACATAACGGAAAAATTTATATGACTTTCTCAGCAAGTGCAACCGGAGAATGTTACTGCATGGGTATGCTTTCTATCGATGAGGATGCAGACCTGTTAGACCCAGCGTGCTGGACAAAACTGCGCTATCCGGTACTGAAAACAGATGTAAAAGCCGGTGTGTTTGGACCGGGACACAATTCATTTGTAAAAGCGGAAGATGGAGAGACAGACCTTTGTGTTTATCATGCAAGACCTTATGATGAGATTGTGGGAGACCCGCTTTATGACCCAAATCGTCATGCGATGATAATGAAAGTGCGCTATGACGAAAATGATTTCCCGGTGTTTGAATATCAGACAATGGAAGAGGTATTTGCATAAGAAATATAGTTTAGGCTAATCTAAATATTTTAGAAAAATATGCACAAAAACAAAATGACAGAATTGTAGAAAAAAGCGAAAATCATGTGAATATTTAGAAAAATGTAAAAAACTATTGCTAAATCTAAAACTAAGTGCTAGTATGGCTTTAGAAACGAAGTACGATATAGTCTATCGAAGAAAGAGGAGGAACCCTTAATGAAGTTAAAGAAATTAGTTTCAGCAGGACTGGTAGCAGTAATGGCTACATCACTTTTAGCAGGATGTGGCGGAAGCAAAGATTCATCAGAAACAGCAGACGGAAAGAAAAACCTTTCTATTTTTATCTTTGCAAATGATCATGAATCAACTGTATACAAAAGCATGATTGACCAGTATAAGAAAGACCATGCAGATACAATTGGAAACATTGATGTACAGATTACAACTCAGGACGAATATTCCAAAACATTAACAGGTATGATGACAGCAGGGGATTTGCCGGATATCTTTTATGTTGGACCGGAATCAGTAGAACAGTTTGTTGAGAACGGATATATTGAAGACCTTCAGCCGATTCTGGATAAAAAAGGAATCAGCACAGATGGAATGTTAGCACAGGAAGCTTTAGACAGCTATCGCTATGATGGAGATAAGACAGGAAGTGGCGATTTATATGCACTTCCAAAAGATGCATCCGTATTTGCTTATGCGTACAATAAAGATTTATTTGATGAAGCAGGACTTGATTATCCGGACCCGGAAAATCCATATACATACGATGAGTTCATCGAAGTTTGTAAAAAACTGACTAAAGATACAGATGGTGATGGAGAAATCGACCAGTGGGGATGTGGATTTGCAAATGCATTCATGCTTCAGCCATTTGTATGGTCAAACGGAGCAAGCTACTTAAGTGACGACCACAAAACAGTAACCATTGACACTCCGGAATTTAAAGAAGCACTTCAGAAATATGTTGACTGTACACTGGAACTTGGAATTACTCCTACTGTAGAACAGGATGCTTCTCTTGGTGTATATCAGAGATGGCTTGCAGGACAGGAAGCATTTTATGCATGTGGTACTTGGGACGTAGCAGCATTTATGGATAAAGAAACATTCCCATTCAACTGGGATTTATGTGCATATCCGACACTGTCAACCGGAAAATCCATGACATGGCTTGGAACAGTTGGTTTCTGTGTATCTGCAAACAGTAAAAATAAAGAAGAAGCAACTGAACTGGTTTCTTATCTGTGTACAGATGATGCCGGACAGAAACAGCTTAGTGGTATCGAAGGTGGGCAGTCCATCCAGTTGCCAAATATGAAAGACCTTGCTGACGGTGAATTTATGACAGCAATTGAAGATGGAACACTTGCATTCCCATCAAATGTAAATGTATTCTTTAACTATTTACAGGGAACAGACAAATACGAGGGAAGATTCCAGGAAACAACTTATACTCCAAATGCTGAATGGAACGACATTTTCCTTGAAGGACTTGATAACGTGAAAAATGGCTCTATGACAGTAGATGAATACATCGAGCAGGTACAGCCTCAGATGCAGGCATCTCTGGATGAAGCATGGGAGAGTGTAGAATAGTAAATTCAAGCAGGACCGGATTATTCCGGCTTTGCTTCCTTAAAGATTAAGGAGCGGAAGAGATGAGCAAAACGAAAACAAAGCAAAAAATGAACCGTGCGGCATATAAAGAACATTGCTGGGGACTGGCATTTGTAGCACCGCCGTTCATTGGTTTCTGTATTTTCATGGCATTCCCGATTGTGTTTGCACTGATTGCCAGTATGACAAAATGGAATGGTATGAACAGCATGTTAGATAATTTTGTAGGATTTCAGAACTATGCAAAATTATTGACAGATGCAAAATTCTGGAAGGTATTAGGAAATACCATTGTTTACATGCTTGGTATTCCGATTGGAATGGCACTGGCTATGTTGATTGCAGTTGGAATGAATCGTAAAATGAGAGGAATTAAGATTCTGCCAGGGCGGTAGTCGAGCAAGCCTGCATGATGGCTACACGTTTCCGCATTCCACG
>OGGJ01000233.1_pt1 | contig 60390 bp, 46 predicted proteins | sample 1571071 | NCBI WGS metagenome assembly OGGJ01 (sample SAMEA2581954, study PRJEB24529) | metagenome | biome: Human gut stool | place: China | collected 2011
AAACTTATAACTGAATCCTGTTTCCATTTACACAAAATTTTGGACAGTGTCATAAGCTCTGTTGCCGACAGGCCGATGTCTGCCCCAAGTCCCAAGCCTATGCCGTAAAAGATGAACATTCCGACGGCTGACTGGCCTATGTAGTTGGTCAAAGCCATCCTGCCCGGTGCCGCCAGCCACCGCCACAGGGCAGCGTCCTTGCTCTTGATGAACAGCAGGCACAGCCCGGCCATGTATGCGAAGCCCAACGGATAGACGCTTGTCAGGTAAAGAATGGAGTGCCCGGCTTGGCCGAAAGGATGTCCGCTTGTCGCGCTCCAAGCGTAAACCACCGATAGGGGAAACCCCACTGCGAAGCCGAAACGCACCACGCGGCGCAGCAGGCGTTTATGATTGGCAAGGTTGGCGTACAGCTTGTGCCGCCCGATATAGAAGCCGATGATGAACAATCCCATCACCTTGAAGTAGCGGTTGCCGTCGACAAACTCCTGCACTCGTACCAATGCGCCCTGCACGAGGAACTCGAACACCTCCCGATACGTGTCCGCATCGCGCAGCCAATAGCCGAAGTTCGCCTCCGTAATGCCGTATATGCGGCAGTAATGCCACTGCGCACGCACCGCAGGGGCTGACAGGCTGATGCCTGAAAGTTCGGTCAGCGCATCGACGGCGACGGGCAGCAGCAGGAAGAATGCAGCCCAGCGGAGCAACGCCTTGTCGCTTGTGTGCCTGAACAAGGGCAGCGCCATGCCCATAAGTGCGTACAGCATGAGTATGTCTCCGCTCCAAATCAGCATCAGATGGGCGAAGCCGAACAGCATGAGTACGGCCATGCGGCGGTAAAACAGGCGGAAACCTGCCACGCCCTTGGCCTGCGCGTGGCTGATGATGATTGAGAAGCCGATGCCGAAAAGGAGCGAGAACAGCGTGTAGAACTTGCCGTCCACCAGTACGTATTGCAAGAACCTGACCACCCGGTCGATGCCTGCCGTGGGCATTGCGGCGGCCTCTTCCGCTGTCTTGAACGTGTAAAGGGAGAACTCCGGGTAGTTGGCAAGGATGATGCCGATAAGCGCAAAACCCCTCAAAGCGTCCAAAATGACGTAACGCTCGGAAGGTTTTACGGGCGAAAGGTTGTTTTTGTTCATTTCTTTCTTCTGTTGACGCTCATCACGCTGAGCAATATTACGGCCAGTCCGGCCAGCTGCACCGCCGTTACTACTTCCCCTCCGATGCCTGCCCCGAGCGCAACTGCCACTACGGGATTGACGTATGCGTGGGTCGCCACTTCCGTTGCAGGGCGCACTTTGAGCAGCCATACGTATGCGGTGTAGGCCATCATCGAGCCGAACGTTATCAGGTAAGCCAGTGAAAGCCATGTAACCGTAGAAACGGAGGCGGCGTTTACCTCGGCGAAACTTCCCGTAATGCTGCCGCAAACGGCAAAGACAACGCCTGCGGCGACCATCTGCCACGCCGCTCCGGCCAGCCCGTTGCTGTCCTCTTCGGCCGAACTGCGGTACTTGGAGTAAAGCGTTCCGCATGCCCACGATACGCAACCGCCTATCAGTAACAGCACTCCGTACTCGGCATGTGCGCCCGTCTGCATGTCGTCAAGCAGCTGTTCGACGTACAAAAGGCCGACACCAACCACTCCGAATATGACTCCCAAGACGGTGGAAAGGCTCTTGAAGTTGCGCCGCCACATGGGAACGTCGAGCAGCATTATCCACACCGCGGTCGACGAAGCTATGATTGCGACGAGGCTGCTGCTGACAAAACGCTGCGCGAACATGATGACCGCCTGGTCGACAAACAGCAGGATGATGCCGCTCACGGCAGACTTCAAGATGAGTTTTGTCTTTAACAGATGCTCGCCGCGCAGCCTGCAAACGCCCAATAGCATGCTTCCGGCCACAAGGAAGCGCACCGCGCCGAGCACGAACGGCGGCAAGTCGCGCAGGCAAAGGCCGATGAAGAAGTAGGTGGAACCCCACACTACGTAGATAAGGAAGTATGCAATGGCGACGGACATGGAACTTAATGAGAAAACCCCTCCTGACCTTCCCAACGGGGAGGAACAAGATACCTTTCAAGCAAAGTATTCAATGTTCCTCCCCGTTGGGGAGGTCAGGAGGGGTTTCTCTTTATTTATTGTTTCTCGTTTTGATTTCGCAATCGGCCGGAGCCTTGATGTTTTCGTCGATTGTTATTGAGCCGATGGAGTCTGCCACGATGCGTCCCGATGTGGGGTTCTTTATGTTCGTTATTGCTCCGCGTATGTCGGCGTCGAGTGTCGAGTATTCAAATGCGCGGTCGCATGATGCGTCGAAGGTGCAGTTCTCCAGCTTCAGGTCGTGCGCATAGCAAAGAGGCTGCTCTCCGGAGATGTGGCAATTGATGAGGCGCAGGTTCTTAGAGTGCCATCCAAGGTACTCTCCGTTCAGTTCGGAGTCGTAGATTGTTACGTTCTCCACTTCCCAGAAAGCGTCCTTCGTGGTGATTTTCGCGTTGCGGATGACTACGTCCTTGACGTACTGGAACACGTATTTGCTGTCGCTTTCGAGGCCGTCTACGCTGATGCCGGTGCTGAACATAAAGGGGTAAGTGCCACCGTGGAGCTTCAGGTTCTTGACGTTTATTCGCTCGCAACGCCAGAACACCTCGTCGGCATCGTTCATTTCGACGTTCTCTATCTCGATGTCGTTCATCTCGCGGAACATCTTTGGAGCGTCGATTACCGTGTCCTGCATCTTCAGGTGGTCAGAATACCACAGGGCGGAGCGGCCTCCCACGGCGAAGTAACAGTCCTTGATGGTGAAGCCGTGGACGTGCCAGAAGGGGTAGTTGCCCTCGAAGCGGCAGTTGGTAGCCACGATGTTGCTGCACTCCTTGATGGCCGATTCACCCTCGCGGATGGTCACGTTGTCGATGTGGAGGTCGTGCGAGGCGAAGAGCGGACGCTCTCCGCCGAACTCGGTGTTTGCTATAAGTTTCATATTGTATTGCCTTTTGTCTTGTTTCACGGTGCAAAATTACACAAAAAAGGCGAGACAATGTGTATATATATTACGGATAAAACGAGCTTACAGCCCCCTCCGTCTCCCCCCCCCCCCCGAGGGGGAGTGAGTGGATGAGGGCAGGCCTGTTTCCCGTCATCTTTCTCCTCACCTCGGGGAGGTTGGGTGGGGGCTCATCACCACCGCGTTGCCTATACATCCGTTGGGCATCTGCACGTGGATTAGTGCGCACACGGTGGCGGCGATGTCGTTGATGGTGGTCTTGGCGTCGGTGCGTCCGGGCTTCACGCCCCATCCCATGAGCAGGAACGGTATGTGGGAGTCATACGGGTTCCATACGCCGTGCGTCGTTCCGCGGTCGATGGGGCCTTCGCCCGTTTCGTAGTTCGCAGGGTTCAGCACCATCTGTATGTCTCCGCTGCGCAGGCGGTGGTAGCCGTTTATGATGCGTTCCTTTATTACGGAGGGCAGGGTGGCTGTCGCCGCGTGCTCAAGGTCAACCACATAGGCCAGCTGTGGGTCGCGCTTCAACCACTCGACGGCCGCCGCCTTCACGTCGTCGAGGTCAAGTCCCATCGAGGCTACGGCCTTGTGGTCGAGGAACACCTTGTAGTTGCTGATGCACGCCACGATGCTTTGGCTTGCGCCGAATTTCTGCTTGAGGTGTGTGTCAAGTTCGCGCGCAACCTTTGTGGCCACGAAGCCGCCTGCCGGAATGCCGTGTTCCTGCAGCATCAGTATGTTGTTGGCCGCGCCGTGGTCGGCTGTTAGGAAGGCCAGGTATTGCCCTTTGCCGACCTTGTTGTCAAGATAAGTGAACAGGTCGGCCAGCCTTTGGTCGAGGTCGACGAAGATTTTTTGTATCTCCGGGCTGTGCGTGGCCACCTTGTGGCCTACTTTGTCGGTCACGGAGAAGCTCACCGTGAGCATGTCTGTTACCGCGTCTTCGCCAAGGTGTTCACCCTCAACGGCGGCCTTCGCCATCTCCGCCGTCACGAGGTTGCCGTAGGTGGAGTATGACACTTCGCGCTCGCCGCGTCCGCCGTACTTCTTGTTGAACGCCTTTACCCATCCGGGCAGCTCTTTCATGTAGTAAGTGCTTGTTATGAAATTGCCCGTGGAGCCGTCAATCCAGTACGCCCCGTCGGCTGAATGGCCTGCAGGCAGGATGGAGGCGCGGTCTTTTATGGATACGCCCACCACTTTAGCCTTGAAGCCGGTGGCTATTTTCAGCTCGTCGCCGATGGTGGTCGAGAGCATGTTTCGCGGCGACATGCAGCCGGCCTTGCCGTCAGTGCCAACGCCGCTCACCGTCGCGTCCTCGCAGCAGTACACCATGCGGCCGTCCATCATGAAGTCGTTGCCGGCTATGCCGTGGATGGCAGGCACCGAGCCCGTGAACACCGACGTGTGGCCTACGGCCGTAACCGTGGGCACGTAGTTAATCATCGTGTTCTCGCAGTTGTATCCTTCGCGCATCATGCGCTTGAATCCGCCCTCGCCGTAGAGGCCGTAGTAGCGGTAAAGGTAGTCCCAGCGCATCTGGTCTACCACTATTCCGACAACAAGCTTGGGTCTGTCCGCACCCGCGGCCGTGCCCCGTGCGCATCCGAGACCTGCCAGGATGACGGCTGCAAGGATGGCTTTTGCAATCAATAAATTTCTTTTCATCTCTTCTGTTTATTGTAATCTGTGTTGCAAATATACACGTTTTCGGTGTAACAATGAAACGAAACGGCCTGTCAACGCAAATCTTAACGGAATATTAAAACGGCCGACAGGCAGGCGTATTGCCGCCCCTTTGTAACGCGTTGATAATCAATGGCTTTGCAAAAGGCCGTCTTTCGCATTGCAAAAGACGGCCTTTTAGCGCGTGAAACATGGCCTTTTGGAAGGCAAAAGACCGTGAGTTATCTGTCAAGCCATTCAGTCATGCGGTCGGGATAGTTGGTTATGATGGCGTCAACGCCTGCCTCTTTCATCTTGACGGCATCCTTTTCGCGGTCTACCGTGTAGGGTATTACGCGCATCCCGTCGGCGTGAGCCTTCTTTACGAAGTCCGCGTTTATCATCGGGAAGTCGGGGCTTATGGCGTAGGGCGTGAAGCCGAGGCGGCTCATGGCCTCGTCGTAGCTGCCCGTCGACTTGTCCACAAGGTACAGCAGGCGTATGTTGGGCCAGCGTTCGTGTACGTATTTCAGCGTGCGCACGTCGAAGCTTTGGAGCAGCAGGCGCGAGCCGAGGCTGCGCGAGGCCAGCGCGCGGACGCAAAGGTCGGCGAACGTCTTGTAGTCGGGCGACAGCGTGCCGTCCTTCCTGCTCGACGACTTTATTTCGATGGTGTAGTTCACCGGCGGCAGGTTGTGCCTGTGGCAGTAAGCCTCGACAGAGTCTATGAGCGCGGTCACAGTAGGGATGTGGCACGCCACGTCCTTGCGTCCCGGGAAGCGCTTGTCGGCCTTGTCGCCGATGGTCAGCTTCGCCAGTGCGTCATACGTGTTGGCGTAGAGAGGGTACTGCTCGCCGTAGCCCTTGAGGTATGGGTCGTGTGATACCACGACTACGCTGTCGCGCGTCACGTGCATGTCGAACTCAAGGTCGCGTATGCCAATGTTTACGGCGTTGAGCATCGCCTCGATGGTGTTCTCGGGGTAAAGCCCCGCTCCGCCGCGGTGGGCTATGACCTCTATTTCAGGCTTTATGGTGTCGGAGTATTGCTCGCCGAAGCGGTTGGTGAACACTACGCGTATCTCCTTATACTCTCCTTGGGGCTTGCAGCGGAACAGGTGCGCCGTCTCGGAGTCGCTCTTGCGCCTGGTGTAACGCGAGTTGTAGCCCTCGTCAACATCCGTGAAACGCTCCATTGCGCCCATCGCGCGTCCGTCCTGGTACCACTCCACACGGCATTTCGAGTCATAGTCCCACACGTTGGCCACAACGTAGTCCTTCTGCGACGAGAACTCTCCGGGGGCGTAAAGCGTCATCTGGCGGCTCATGGGGAAGCCCGTCGCCTTGTAGTGCCAGCGCAGGTCGTCGCCGTTAACGTCAACGACGAGGTAGCCGTTAGGCGCGCCGCAGCGGTTAATCCATCCCGTCCACCATGCTCCGCAGGCTGCGCCAATGTTGTGCTGGTACAGGTTTTCGCTCACTTCTATGTTCTCGTAGAAGTGTGTATGGCCGCAGAATACGTGCACACGGTAGCCCTCAAGCGCCTTTTCCAGCTGCCCGGCGTTGCGTATGTTGCCGTCGCCGCCTACGGTGTTCCAGCCTGCGGCGTGCATGTTCAGTATTACGAGCGACCCCTTTGGCACGTAGCTCAGGTCTTTTTCAAGCCAGGCGATTTGCTGGTCGGTTATGTGTTCCTGGTACATCTTGCCGCCTGCGTAGTCGATGTTCTTCATCGTTATGATGTGCGCGCGGCCTATGTTGAACGAGTAGTCCGTAGGCCCGAAGTGCCTGCCGTACTCCATTTCGCCGTACACGGGAGTGCCGAGGCGCATGTTGTGCAGGTCCTGCCAGCGCTTGTCGAAGTCGTGGTTGCCTATGCACTGGAACATCGTCATGCCCGTATTCCTTACCGACTCGATGTAGTCGGAGTAAAGAGGCATGTTGTCAAAGACAAGGTCGCCGAGCGCGATGCCTACCACTTCGCGCCCCTTGCGCAGCGAGTCAACCGTTTGGCGTATGTCCCTCATCGCCTCGCTGCGCCACCGCTCCATGTCGCGCTGCGTGCGCACTTGTGGGTCGGATATGGCGATGTAGTGGAAGTTTGCTTCTACCTTGCCGCGCTTTTCCAGCACAAAGTCGCATCCGGCCGCGCTTACCGCCTTGCCTACCGGCGTGTAGAAGCCTGCGGCTATGCCGTCTTTTTCAGGCAGCCGGTAGGCCGACGGTGTGGATATGCTTATGAACTTGCTCACTATGGTGTCGGTGCGCAGTGACCATCGGCCGGCCTTGTCGGTCAGCGTAAAGTTCACGCCGTCGTTCACTACGACACCTTCTATTCCGCGCCCGGACGTGTCTTTCACCGTGCCCGAGACGTTGAACACCGTCTCCTGGGCTACTCCGCTGCCCATGAACACCGTGCTCAGGAGCAGCGCCAGCAGTGCCTTGATTTTCATGTTGCCAACAGTTGTCATCTTACAAGCTCTACCTTCTTGAACAGTCTGATTACGTCTTCACCGCTCTTGGCCGCCTTTGCGGCATCCTCAAACTTCTTTGTGTCGTCCTCGAAGCAGATTACGTTTGCGCAGTCGAGTATGTGCGACATCGTGCTTACAGCCTCGTCGCGCGTCATGATGTTCTTCTTCAAGGCTTTTTTCACGTATTTGTTGGCGCGCTGTACGGCGTTGTAAACGGCAGGCTTGACGAACTCATAGCCTGAGTTTGACAGGCCTACGCTGACGGAGTATTCGTGGCGGTAGTTTGCGATAAATGTGTTCCATTTCTTTGATACGTCGTTTCCGAGGTAATGTTCTTCCTCGAACGCCGTCTTGGCAACGGGTATATCGCCGTATGTGCGGAACGTGTATTCAATGTCGGGCTTGCTTTCCGCCGCAGCCACGGCCGTCGTGTTGGTGACAGGTGTCAAGCCTTCGCCCGTAGCCATTGCCATGTCTTGTGCGTTGGAAAGCGTCGATACGCACAATGCGATTAATAAAAACATCTTTTTCATCTTTACATCCTTTCTTTTTAATGTTGTCATTTCTGCCATATAAGTTTTATATAAAAGTCGTCGCCGCCCATCGATTCTTTCGCCGCGTCGTAGTTTGCCTTGTTCGTCCTTTGCAGGATTGACGGATACTTGAAGCGTGTGAGCATCTTCTTTGTGCTGTCAACGCCCGGTCCTACAGGTATTTCCGGATAGCCCGTGCGGTTGTGCTCGAACCACTGCTGGTAGTCGCAGAAGAACAGGGCGTAGAACTTTTGCTCGATTATGCGCTTCAACGTGCCGTCATAAGCGGTTAAAGGGTTGTCGAAATAGCCTGCTGGAACCGTGGCTCCCCACAGTTCGATGGCCGCCGTCACGGCCTGCTCGTACAGGCTCTTTGCGTCAGCGTTGATTACTCCGCGCTGTGCAAGTTCGGCCTTTATGAAAAGGATTTCCGGGTAAGTCATCAGCTGAAGCTCCATCGGAGCCACCGCCAGGTTGTCCGTATTGGGATAAGATGCGTTGATGCTTGGCAGCACCTGGTAGCCGCTCTGCATTCCATAGTAGCCCTCCACACCATTGTTTGTGGCCGTTCTGGCGAAAATAGGAAGGCGTGGGTCATTCCAGTTTTTCAGCGTATTGATAAAGAATTCGGACAAGACCCTGTACGATGTGAAGTCTGACGGGCGTGCCAGAGGGGCTTCTTCGGGAGCTACGCCGCTGACGGAAACCATCGCCGACTCCTCGTTTGACTCGAACACGGGGTATTCGGCAGGGTTGTCAACCATCTCTTTCAGCTTTGCCGCCGCGTCAAGTCCGGGCACGTCGATTACGCGGAGCAAAGCCCTCATCCGCAGGGAGTTGGCAAACTTTTTCCACAGCATGATGCCTTCGGTGTCTTCATCTGACGTGCAGTAAAGCATGTCGCCTTGACTGTTGAACTGTAGTCCTTTCGATGTGTCGTACAATCTGTTTGCTTCATCGAGCATGTCTATGATGTTCGTGTAGACATCCTGCTGCTTGTCGAAGCGCGGCTGGTAAACGCCCTCTTCGCCTTTGCAGGCATCTTCAAAGGGTATGTCGCCGAAAGCGTCGGTCAGCAGTTCGAACATCCAACCCTGAAGCGTGAGCGATACTGCCATGTAATTGTTGTCCTCGGCCTGCTCTCCGTATTTGTACATGGCTTTGGCGTTGGTCAGGTAGTAGTAATAATTAGTCCATGTGCCGTCACCGGACGCGTCGGTGGCGTTGTACCAGCCGATGCCCGACGTGGAGCTTGTCGATACGCAAATCTGCATAAGCTCGAAAGTCCACGAGTCGTATCTGTTCCAATTGTATGTTGACATCCCGTACATGATGGGGCGCAGAAAGCTGCCTGCGTTGGCTTCGCTCATGTGCGTCGGGTCGGTGTTCAGCTCGTCGAACGACTCGTGGCATGAAGTAAGCAGCAGTGCGGGAGCCGCGAGCATGAGCATTATGTTTCTTATAAGCTTTTTCATCTTATGTTATATTGGTTAAAATGATACGTTGAAGTTGATTCCGTATGAGCGTGTGCTCGGCAGAGTGCCGACTTCCACACCTGTGACCATCGTGCTTCCGTCAAGTGATACCGTCTCCGGGTCGAACATCGGATAATCAGTTATGCACAGGAGGTTGCGGCCATATACACCAATGCTTGCTTTCTTGATAAACGTGTTCTTGAGCCATTTAGTGGGGAAGTCGAAGTCCAGGCGCAGCTCGCGCAGCTTAAGGTATGACGCGTCGAACGAGTTTGTCTCCACGTTGGCAATCCTGTATGTCTCCTTGTTGTATTTCTCGACGGTTGTAATGATGTCGTTCGGCCTGTAAGTGCCGTCGCCGTTGTCGATGACTCCTGGTGCAATCATGTACACTCCGTCAAGTAATGTATAGCCTGCGTCGGTGATTTGCTGCGCTATGGACGGGTCTGTGATGTCGAGATAGAAAGGAGTGCCGGGCAGACGGCCGTTAAGGCTCTCGGTTATATGTCCCTGTTCCATCATCTTGTGGTGCGACTGTGAGTAGATAAGTCCGCCGTATTGTCCGTCCCATGACATTGAGAAGCGCCAGTTCTTATATTTAAGCGTAGTGTTGAAGCCGCCCTTCCAGTCGGCGTATGCACAGCCAACGTACTCTATGGCGTCGGTACGTTCGGGCAGACCGTCGCTGCCTATGATTACCTGTCCTGCGTCGTTGCGCTTCAACTTGTAGCCCCACAGGTCGCCGGTAGTGCCGCCAACGGTTCCGATTATCGACACGTTGCCGCTTACATAAGAGCCAATTACCTGCTGTTCGTCGGCTTCAGGCGAGAGTGAAAGTATCTTGTTGTCGTTCTTCGACCAGTTAAGCGTAACGTTCCATTCCCAGTCTTTAGTCTTTATAGGCATTGCATGGAGGACAAGCTCGATGCCTTGGTTGCGCACGCATCCCGAATTGATGGTGCCTTTGGTGTAACCGGTTGTCGGGTCGAACGGTGCGTCGAGGATTTGGTTCTTCGTTCTGTTGTAATAGAATGTCGCGTCAAGACCGATGCGGTTGTTGAACATTCGGAAATCCAAACCAACCTCATAGTTGTTTGAAATTTCGGGTTTGAAGTCTGCGTTGAACAGTGTTTGCGATGTTGTCAGCGAGCCTGCGAACGGGCTTGTCTCGTAATATCCAGATGTCTTGTACGGGTCTGTGTCGTTACCTACTTGCGCCCAAGACGCACGGAGTTTCAAAAGGCTGATTTCCTTTGGCATCCTTATCCATTCGTTGAGTATTCCGCTGACGCTTACAGAGGGGTAAAAGAACGAACGGTTGTTCTTTGGAAGTGTTGACGACCAGTCGTTGCGTCCTGTGATGTCGAGGAACAGTTTGTTCATGTATGAGAAGTTGGCGGTGAAGTAAAGGCTGTTTACCTGTTTCTTATAGATTGTCGTCACCACCTGTGGGTCTGACACTCCGTTGGCCAGGCTGTACACTCCGGGAGTGTTGAGGCCGATTACCGCTGCCGACAACATGTCGTAATAAGAATACATTATGTTGCCTCCCACGGCGGCGTTGACGTTAAGGCCGTTGGAGAAACTGTTGTGGTAAGTAAGCAAGGCGTCGCTGTTTATTTCGTAGTCGATGACGTTCTGCTTCTTGAAAAAACCGTTTGGGAACACCCTGTCGCTCATCGGCCTGTGTTGCTCTTGCGCCTGTGCGGAGAGCTGTATACCTGAACGTATCATGAAGTCGAAGTGCTTGCTGAGCTGCGCAGTAGCCGATGCGGTGGATATCACGCTGTGTTTTGTCGAGGGGTTTTCCGACTCGTAGAGTACGACATACGGGTTTGGCAGATATGAACTGAACGGACGTATTTGTTCGATGTTCTCCTTTCCCTTGTACCATTTAGGCTTGAACCAGTCAAGGTTGAAGTTGGGGTTCTGGAATATGAGGAAGTATGATATTGAGTTACTGTTGTAACTAAGCGTGGGGACGTTGTCCGAATGGCGGTAAGTGTAAGAAGTCTTGAAGTTGAGCTTTATTCTTCTTGACAACTGTTGGTTGGCCGATACAGAGGCTGTAATGCGCTCGTAGCCGGTGTTTGGCAATATCCATTCGTTCTTTGAATGAGTGAACGATGCACGCATGCTGCCCCTGTCCGTCTTGCCTGTCAGCGCAACGGAGTTTGTCATGGTGTAGCCTGTCTGGAAAAGGCCGGAGTGGTTGTCCCTGTAAGGACGCCAGGGCGTAGGCGATGTGCCGCGTCCTTCGAGCTCGGGGTCGTACTGGTAGTAGCTTTGTCCGTCAAATTTGGGGCCGTAAGCACTACTTGTGCCCGACGTGCTTGAGTTTCCGTCGGGAGCGGCTCCGTATGAGTAGTACAGCTGTCCGGCGTATTCAGTACCTTCCTTGCCGATGTATGACGGCAAGCCTTGGCCGAACTCATACTGGTAGTCGGGGAAATGTGCGGCCACGTCCCAGGTGTTGTTGAAGCTGTAAGTCACTCCCCAGCCTTTTTCCGCGTCGGCTCCCGACTTTGTGGTGACCATTATAACGCCGTTGGCCGCGCGCGAACCGTAAAGCGCGGCGGCGCTTGCGCCCTTGAGTACCTGTATGCTTTCGATGTCGTCAGGGTTGAGGTCGGAGAATCCGTTACCGTAGTCCACCGAGTTCTCGCTGTTGTCTCCTGCGCCGTAAGACGTTCCGGGGTTGTTCATAGGGCTTGACATCGGAACGCCGTCAACCACGATTAGCGCGTTGTTTCCGTTGGGGTTGAGCGACACGTCGCCTCGCAGTGAAATCCTTGTGGACGACAGCGGGCCGCCTGCTGATATGACGTTGAGGCCGGCCACCTCGCCTTGCAGGGCGAGCGACCAGTTGCTCGGCATGGCCGCCGTTATCTTCGAGCCGTCCACTGTCTCGGTGGCGAAGCCCAGTCCTTTCTCTTCTCGCTTTATGCCGAGCGCGGTAACGACGACGTTGCCAAGTTCTATCGTGCCGTCTCCGAGCTTCGCGTTTATCTCGGTCTTCCCGTTCCAGGCTATTGTTTTCCTTTCGTAGCCTACGTAGTTGAATGTCAGCGAGTCAGTCTTTGCGGGTCTTTTGTTTACCGTCATGGTGTATTTCCCGTCCATGTCGGTGATTACTCCGCTTTGTTTCAGGCTGTTCATCCTCACGGTCACGCCGATTAGCGGCTCGCCGTTTTCGCTTGTCACTTTGCCCGTGATGGTATGGCTCTGGGCGTAAAGCGACGATGGAACCAGCAATGCCGCTCCAGCCGCGCACGTTTTTACAATGTTGCGTAAATCAAACATATAAATACCTTTTAAAAGTTTTGTGCAAAGGTATTTATGTGTTTTTACAGATGAAATGCAATGATGTTAAGAACCAAGAATTAAAAATTAAGAAAATATTTCTAAAAAACGCGTTGTGGCGTGTTTGTTTTCTTAACTTTTAATTCTTGGTTGTAAGGCGTCCGCCAAGGCGTTGCCTATTTATAGGTTAGCAACGGCAGTTCGCCGCGCAGTACGCCGAGGGCGTTATATGCCAGCGAACCCATCTCGTTCTCGCCCGGTATAATCACGATGGGCGCGAGATAGTCGATTTGCCGCTTTAGCAGCGACATGCAGTAGTCGCTGTGGGCTATGCCTCCCGTCAGTATGATGGCCTCCACCTGACCCGTCATCGCCACGTACATGGCTCCGATTTGCTTGGCGATGGTGTAGAGCATGGCCGCCAGCACCTCGCGGTAAGGCTCTTCGCCAGCTTCCGCCTGGCGGTCAATGGTGAGCATGTCGGTCTCGCCGAGGAGCGCGGCCAGTCCGCCCTTGCCGCTAATCATCTGCTTGATTTGCTTCTTGGTGTACTTTCCGCTGAAGCAAACGTCTACCAGTTGGCCCGACGGTACGGTGCCTGCGCGTTCGGGCGAGAACGGCCCTTCGCCGTCGAGGGCGTTGTTAACGTCTACCACGCGGCCGTATTCGTGCGCTCCGACGGATATCCCTCCGCCTATATGGGCTACGATTAGGCGCATCTCCTCGTACTTCTTTCCTACAGAAGCGGCGTACCTACGCGCCACGGCCTTTTGGTTGAGGGCGTGGAATATTGACTTGCGGTCGATGCCGGGGAAGCCCGTGTAGCGTGCCTCGGGCCGCATCTCGTCAACCACCACGGGGTCGGCTGTGTAGGCAGGACAGCCGCATTGCGCCGCGATTTCCGCCGCTATGAGTGCGCCGAGGTTGCAGGCGTGCTCGCGCTCGGCGTTGAGCAGGTCGTGCTTCATAAGCTCGTTTACGGCGTACACGCCGCCTGTGAGCGGCTTGGTGAGGCCGCCGCGGCCTATTACGGCGTCGAAGCGAAGCTCTATTCCGGCCTCTTCAAGCCGCTTCATGATGAAGTCCTTGCGGTACTCGTACTGGTCGCTGATGTGCTGGAAGGCCGCCAGTTCGCTTACATGATGGTGCGCGCCGGTCATCCATATTGGCTTTTCGTCCTCGTAGACGGCGATTTTCGTCGACGTGGAACCGGGGTTTATTACTAATATCCGCATGTTTTTCAATTCATAATTCACAATTCATAATGCATAATTGGCAGGTGGAAGGCGCAACGCAAAGGTTAAAATCAATTTATAATTTATAATTCATAATTCATAATCGGTTGGTGGAATACGCTGCGGCGTATGCCCAATTATGAATTATGCATTATGAATTATGCATTGTGTGCTGTGCAAGCCATCGCCAGGCTGTAGAATTTCGATTCGCACGAGTCGGCCCTCGAGGCCACCACTACGGGCACGGTTGTGCCGCAGAGCATGCCTGCCGTCTCAGCGCCTGCGAAGAGGGTGAGCGTCTTGTAGAACACGTTGCCCGACTCGATATTGGGGAAGATTAGCACGTCGGCGTTGCCCGTGACGGGCGAGGAGATGCCTTTTATTTGGCCGCTCTCGGTGTCGAGCGCGGTCTTCACGTCCATAGGGCCGTCAACGAGCACGTCGCCGTATCGGCCTTCGGCGGCACGCCGGCGCAGCTCCATATAATATAAGGTGTGCGGAAACTTCTCGCTTACCTTCTCGGTGAAGTTTATGAGGGCCACACGGGGGCACGCTACGCCGAGCCTGCGGCTTATGCCGACGGCGTAGCCGAGTATTGCGTCATACTGTTCCAGCGTAGGGCGGGGGATTACGGCTGCGTCGGCGAACACCACGAACTTGCCGTAAGCCGGTATGTGCGTGGCCGTAACGTGGCTCAATATGCTGCCCGGGCGCAGCAGTCCGCGCTCCTTGTCGAGCACGGCGTGCAGCAGGTTGTCGGTGTTTATTGTGCCTTTCATAAGTACGTCGGCCGCTCCGCAGTGCGCCAGGGCCACCGCCTTGCGCGCCGCGTCGTCGGGTGTAGGCTCTACGAGCACCTCCACGCGGTCGGGATATTGTTCCTTCAGGCTGTCGAACTCGGGCTTGCATTCCCCGGCGCATACCAGCATGAAGTCGGCAAAGCCTTCCTTCAGGCCGCGTTCCACCACGTATCTTGTATGCGAGTCGGCAGGGCATGCCATGGCCACGCGCTTGCGGTTGCGCATCGAGGACAGACAGGCCAGCAGGTCGTCGAAGTTTTGTATCGGGTTCATGGTTAATAAGATTTGCCTACAAATATAGCAAAAGTATATATATCCGCAAAATAAATATGGATTAATAACTTGTTTTTATACATCCGGCCGCCAATGGTTTTTCTTGCGTATGTAATGCCATAAAGTCACTTGTCGTCGCACAAGCGACTGTCATTGGCGGCAATGTGTTGACAATTAGCTGCCAAACGTCATTCTTTTAGTGCAAAAAGAAAGTTTTGATTTGTAACCTTACGACGGTGCATAGATGGCTGACGGCGTTGCGGCAAGCCGTCTTTCGCGTTGCGAAAGGCCGTCTTTTACAATGCGAAAGACGGCATATTGCAACGTAAAAGGCCACCTTTTGCTTTGTAAGCGGAGGTGGCCTGTGTTGTTTGAATTTGTAACTTGCGGAGCGGTCTTGCCGCGATGGTGCAAGCAAAAATGTGCTTGCAGGTAACAGTTTTTCGGTTGTCCGCCTACGGATGCGGCTGCGTCCGTGCGGCGATGTGCTGCCGGCGTCCGTGCGGTTGTTATTTTTTCAGTGTGAAATCGAAACGCAGTCCGCCCGTGATGTTGTTGTTCACGCTTATTATTCCGCCGTGCAGCAGCACCGAGTTCTTGACAATCGCCAGTCCCAGTCCCGTGCCGCCCATCTTGCGGCTGCGCCCTTTGTCCACGCGGTAGAACCGCTCGAAGAGGCGTGGCAGGTGCTCGTAAGCTACGCCTACGCCGTTGTCGCTGAACGTGAAGCTCCACATGCTGTCCGTCGGCGACGCCGTCATGGTTATAGTAGTGCCCTCTCCGGCGTAGGCTATGGCGTTGTCCGTAAGGTTGCGGAACACGCTGTACAGCAGCGACTGGTTGCCGCGCACGGTCACGCCCTGCGGCAGACGGTTGTCAAAGCGCATTTTGCGCTCGTTCATCTGCAAGGCGGTGTCCTTGATGATGCCCGTCACCATGGCGTTGATGTCTACCGTCTCGAAGTCAACCATGTCGGGAGCGTCGTCAAGACGGTTGAGCGTCGATATGTCGTGTAGCAGCGAGGCGAGCCGCTGCGACTGGGCGTAGCAGCGTTCAAGGAACTGCTGCTTCATCTTGTCGTTGGCGTTCGGGTTCTCCAGTATGGTCTCAAGATAGCCCTGTATGCTGGCCACGGGCGTCTTCAGCTCGTGCGCTATGTTCTGCGTAAGCTGCCGTTTCAGCACGTTCTGCTCCTCCTTCGTGCGTTGCAGCCGCTTGTATATTTTGATTATCCGCTCGGCGATTTCGCCCAGTTCGTCGCTTGGGAAGCCTACCAGGTCTTCCGTGTCGAGGCTCTCGTTGTGGTCGGCGCGGCTGGCGAAGAGGCGCAGCTTGGTTATGTTGTCACCCAGTCGGCTTACGAAGCGGTAGAGTATCAGCACGAGAATGAGCATCGCCACGAGCGAGAACCAAAGGTAGTGCTGGTCGGCCTGCAACGTTTCGGCCAGGCTGTTGTCGTAGGGTAGGGCGCTGCGCAGCACGAGGTCGAACTCCGGCACGTATGTGGCCGAGTAGAAATATGTCTGCCCCATCGTCGAACTTAGACGGCTGAAGTCGTATCCGCTGCCGTCGGTAAACGCCTCGCGCACCTCGCGCCGGTTGGTGTGTTTGTCCATCTTGGCGTAGTCCTTGTACATGTTGTCGTACACTACGGTGCCGTCGCGCTCGATGAGCGTTACGCGCAGGCCGTGCATGTGGTGGCTCTTCACGTAGCGGTCGATGGTCGCCTCGGTGTGGTTGCCGATGTATTCCAGCGTCTCCATCATGCGCGAGTTGTAATCTTGCAGCCTTGCGTTGAGCGAGTTGATTTTGTATTCGCGCTCACGTGCGTGCTGGAAGATTATGAAAGCGGCTGCGAACGCTATGAATACGGCCAGCACGCTGACGTAAAGACGTGTTCCTACGGAGGTCTTGAACATGGTATCTGGGTATTTGATACCCACCCCGCCCCTCCCGAGGGGAGGGAGTCTGATTACCTGATGCTGATGCCCAGAATGAAATGAGGCAAGCCAAGCTCCCTCCCTTTTGGAGGGTTGGTGTGGGTGTTTGCTGTATATTGTTTCCTATGCGTCGAAGTAATAGCCGAAGCCCAGACGCGTCACGATGCACTTCGAGAACTTTCCGATTTTCTTGCGGAGGCGCGTTATGTTGACGTCCACTGTGCGGTCGAGCACCAGCACGTCCTTCGGCCAGATGCGGTCGATGAGCTCCTGGCGCGAGAACACGCGCCCCTTCTCGTCGAGGAGCAGGTGAAGTATCTCGAATTCGGTCTTTGTGAACGGCACGTCTTCGCCGTCGATGCTCACCGTCTTCTTGTCAAGATTGAGCTCAAGGCCCTGGTACCGCAGCACGTTCGACTGCTGTTCGCCGTTCCGTTCGGCAGTGCGGCGCAGCACGGCGCGGATTCTTACAAGCACCTCGCGTATCGAGAAGGGCTTTGATATGTAGTCGTCGGCACCGAGGTTGAAGCCCGTCACGGTGTCGTTCTCCGTGTCGCGAGCGGTCAGGAACACCACGGGTATGTCCTTGGTCTCGGGGTCAGCCTTCAGCTTTTTTGCCATTGCGAAGCCCGACATGCCGCCCATCATCACGTCGAGCAGCAGCAGGTCGAAGCTCTTGATGTCCATCTCCAGAGCCTCTTCGGCCGAGTTGGCCGTCTCTACGGTGTAACCGTCGGTCTCAAGGTTGAACTTCAGGATTTCGCACAAGTCTTGTTCGTCGTCTACTACCAGTATTCTGTAATTGTTGTCCATAATCTTTGTTTTTAATACCCGTTGCAAAAATACCGACAAATGTATTCATACCTGTTACGGAGATGTTACAATGCTGTTAAACATAAGCCCCTCCCCAGCTCTCCCGGGGGAGGGAGTCTGGGCGCATACGTCAAATGGATGGAGCAATGCTCCCTCCCTCGGGATGGTTGGGGAGGGGCTTACAAGCCTTACTCTTCCGGTAGCTTGCGCCTCGGGTTCTCCTTTGCGCCCATCTCTACGAGCTTCCGCGCCGAGGTGACGAAGCCGCGGTTGCCGGTCATGGCCTTCTTAGCGTCGTCGTAAGCGGCCTGCACCGCCTCTACGTTACGTCCTATTTTGTCGAAGCGCTCTACGAACAGGGCGACGCGCTCCACCAGCGAGTTGGCCAGTCCGAACACCTGTTCCTGGTTGTCGGCCTGCCTCTGTTGCGTCCACGCTATTTGCAGGAGGCGCAGCAGCGAGAACAGGTTTTGCTCGCCTGTGATGACTACGTTGCGTTCGAAGGCGTAGTTCCAAAGCGTTGCGTCGGCAGAGACGGCGAGCTGCATGGCCGCCTCCTGCGGCACGAACATTATTACGAAGTCAAGCGTTGTGCCGCCTTCCATTGAGTATTTGCCGTAGCTCTTGGCCGACAGTTCGTCAACATGGCGGCGCACGCTCTTGACGTGTTCGTCCAAGTAACGCTTGCGCTCGTCGTCGCTCTCGGCGTTGACGTAGCCTATGAAGGCCGTGAGCGACGCCTTGGAGTCAATGATTACGTCCTTGTGGTCGGGGTAATGCAGCACCACGTCGGGGCGCATCATGTCGTCGGTGTCGTCGTTGCGGATGACGTTCCCTTTTGAATCGCGCATGGTGTACTGCACGTCGTACTCCACGCCTTTGGTGAAACCGAACTTGTCGAGCAAGTCGTTGAGCTTCATTTCGCCGAAGTCGCCCTGCACCTTAGGCCCTGTCTGCAACGCCTTCGACAACTTCTCGGCCTCCGCGCCGAGGCTGGTCGTAGTGGCGTGCATCTGCCGCAGCTGCTCGCTTAGCGACGCCGTGCTGCGCGTAAACGACTCGCGGTTGTCGTCCATCGACTTCTTCATCTCGGCCATCACTGCCTTCATCGGGGCCAGGATTGAGTCCATCTGCGTGCGGTTGGTACGGTCAAGCTCCTCAGAACGCTGCTTCAAGAGTCGCTCGGTGGTGGTGTTAAGCTGCTCCTGCACCAGTTTCAGCCGCTCGGCAAACTGCCTGTCGAGCATCGCCGTGCGCTCTTCCTTGTCACGCTCGTGCCTCCGGTCGGCCTCTTCAAGCTGCGCTTCATACTGCCGCTTGGCCTCCGCAAGCTGCCGTTCGTGCTCGCGCCTGGCGGCGTCAAGCTGCCCTGTCAGCATCTCGGCTTCCCGTTGCTTGGCTGAAACTTCGCTTGATAGCGACGTGATGCGCTCGTTCTGTTCTTTGGCTCTGCGCTGGTTGGCGAGCATGAACGCTACGGCGGCAATGAGCGCGCCTGCTAAGAAAAGGAGGATAGATGTCATTTTTGTCGTGTTCAGATGTTATATTGCAAAGATAATGCAAACGAGTGGAAAGAAAGCTTGCTTTCTATTTCCCGAGCGCAGCTTATCTTATGCAAAGATAGGCAATATCGGCGATACTCGCAAACGATGCCGTCAAAAATTAAGCCGTTAGCCGTTGGCTGTGCAAAAGGCGGCAAACGGCGTTGCCAAAGGTGGCCTTTTGGCTTGCGAAAGGCCACCTTTTGCAGGCTGAAAGACGGCCTTTCGGAATTGAAAGGGAAACGTGTCGGAATGCTTATAAGTGCATTTGTAGATGCGTGTTGCGATTATAAGTTGAAAGAATGTCGTGCCGTTGCGCTTTCAGTTTTTATAAGCAAACGGGCAGGCAAGCGGAATAGCTTGCCTGCCCGTTCATTTGTCAGCTCGTCACTTGTCAGCTCGTCTGCTTAAAAAACTGTCTGCGTCTTGGGCCAGTTTACAAGAAACAGCCGCTCGGTGGCGCGCGTGAAGGCGGTGTAGAGCCAGTGGATGTAGTCGGGAGTGAGCATGTCGTCGGTCATGTAGCCCTGGTCTACGTAGACGTGAGCCCACTGTCCGCCCTGCGCCTTGTGACAGGTTACGGCGTAGGCGAACTTCACCTGCAAGGCGTTGTAGTACATGTCTTCGCGCACATGCTTCATGCGGTCGGCCTTGAGGGGTATGTCCTGATAGTCTTCCAGCACGGCGTTGAACAGCTGTTCACTCTGCTGGCGCGTCAGTGCGGGGGCTTCCGACGTAAGCGTGTCGAGCATTACGGTCAGCTGAAGCTCGTAGTTGCCGTAGTCGGGGAACTGCAGCCACACGTCGGCAAAGCGGAAGCCGTACAGTTCCCTTACGTTGCGCACGCGCTGTATGCACGCCCGGTCGCCGTTGGCGATGAACGAGCCGTTAAGTGAAGAGTGAAGAGTGAAGAGCGAAGAATTAGTTTGCCTTGAGGATGAAGTGCTGGTATTGCTATTGAATGCTTCACTCTTCACTCTTCGTTCTTCACTCTGTTTGTCCTTCTCCAGCCAGTAATAATTGTTCTTTACCACCATGAGCATGTCGCCGGTGGTAAGCTCGTCCTCGCGTCCGAGCACCATGTTGCGTATTCCGGCGTTGTATATGTTGGCGCGTTTGTTGCTCCGCGTAACTACGATAGTTTCGTCCATGCCCACCTCCGAGTAGCTGCTGTTAAGCTGTTCGATAAGCTCGTCGCCCGGCACCATGCGTATGTCGGCAAAGCCTTTGAAGCGGATTAGGGGCAATTGCGTCACTTCGTCGTGCGTCACCATGCGGCGTATGACGGTAGCGTTGTACAGTATGCCCGAGCCTTCGGCCTGGCGCAGCACTTCTTCCAGCTCGCACTGGTACACCTTCAGGCCGTACCCCTGCATGTATTCGGCCGACAGGGCAGGCGACTCTTCAGCGCCTACGGGCGGCAGCTGGGCCTTGTCTCCGACGAGCATCATGCGGCAGTTGCGCCCCGAGTAGACAAAGCTGACGAGGTCGTCGAGCAGGCGGCCCGTGCCGAAGTGCATCGTCTCGATGGCTCCTCCGTTGGCGAGCATCGAGGCTTCGTCCACGATGAACAGCGTGTCTTGCGCCAGGTTGTCGTTCAGGTTGAAGCTGCTGTCCTCGCCGGTGAAGGCTTTTTGCCTGTATATGCGGCGGTGTATGGTGAGCGCCTGGCGGCCCGCGTTGAGCGAGAACACCTTTGCGGCGCGCCCGGTGGGTGCAAGCAGCACCGTCTTCTGCCGCAACATGGTCATCGTCTTGACCATTGCGGCGGCCAAGGAGGTCTTGCCCGTTCCGGCAGAACCGCGCAAAATCATCACAGCATGGCTGTCCCTGTCGGTCATGAAGCGGCAAAACGTGTCTATCGCAACGGCCTGTTCGCGTGTCGGAACAAGGCCGAAAGCCTGCCTTACGAGCAAAGCCAGTTCGTCAACAATCATCAGTTTTTAACTTAAAGGTTTGGTCTTACGGATAATTTGGAGTATTTTTGCAACGCACAGGATGCGCCTGCATGATGCAAACTTACTAATAATAATTGGTATAACATGCTGCGCATACTCATTAAATAGTTTTTTATCCAAGGCAAACGCCGTTTTCGGGGATGGTCAAAATCAGCAGAAACTACATTTTGGGCGTGCTCGCTGCCGCATTGGCCGTAGCGTGTGCGCTAAGCATATACGCCCCGATACGGTTTGACAGGCTGCGTGCCGCGCGTGAACAGGCGGTGAAGCAGCGGCTGGTGAAAATCAGGTACGCCGAGGAACGTTACCGCAAGGCCAACGGAACATACACCGACGACTTTGGAGAGCTGGTCAAGCACGGCTATCTTGCCGACTCGTTGCAGTACATCCCGTTCACGGAAGGCAAGAAGTTCGACATCGCCGTCAACACGCAAATAGGCAAGTCGGGGCGGCAAATACCGCTGATGGAGTGCGGCGCGGACTATGAAGACTACCTTGAAGGTCTTGACGGGAACAGCATCTCAAACCTTATTGAAGAAGCGAACAACGCCGGACGTTATCCCGGACTTAAAATAGGAGACTTAATTACACCTAACGACAATGCAGGAAACTGGGAATAAGATATTTCAGCAGACGGACAGACTGTCGGACAAACAGGCAAGTATGCAGGCTGACTCGTCCGTCCGCCCCTTGTCAATTAAGAAGATGCCGCGCCTTACCATTCGCGTAGGACGCCACACCTTGTCATTCTCCGCTCTCGACCCGGGCAGTGCGGCTGGCGTAATATTCGAGCCTTACACCGTAAGGAGCGGAATATCCATGGCCGCAAACCTTAGGGAAGCGTTAAAGGATATCAACCTCCAGCCAGGCGGATGGCAAAGGGCTATGGTGCTTGTAGACTCTCCCGTGCTGATGATTCCTGTCGACGAGTACAAGGATTCGCTAAAAGACGTGTACTATCACCACGCCATAACTGGCCGCATGGGCGAGACTGTGATGCAGGCTGTGCTGCCTTCGCTCAACGCGGTAGCCGTATATTCGATGAACAAAGACCTGAAGCTGGTCGTTGACGACCATTTCAACGATGTGCGTTACACCCACGTCTGCACCTCGGTATGGGAACACCTGTACCGCCGCAGCTTCACCGGCGTAAGGCAGAAGCTGTACGCTTATTTCCATGACAAGAAGCTCGATGTGTTCAGTTTCCAGCAAAACCGCTTCAAGTTCACCAACAGTTTTGACACAAACCTTGTGCCCGACGCCGTCTACTTCATGCTTAACGTATGGAAGCAGCTGGCCTTCGACAACCGCCGTGACGAGCTTCACCTCGTAGGCGAGCTGCCGGGGCGCGACGAACTCGTGCAAGAGCTGCGCCAGTTCGTGCAAAACGTATATGTAATCAATCCTAAAGCAGAGTTCAACAGGGCGCCAATCACCGAGATAAAAGGCATGCCATACGACTTGATGGCATACTTCTTGAAGGGTTAAGAATTAAGAGTTAAGAACTGAAAGTCAGCGTCAAGCTAATTAAGAAATATACCGTTACGAATTGTACAAGGCATATTTTCTTAGTTCTTAACTCTTAATTCTTAATTCACAAAGCATCTCTTTCTTAGTTCTTAACCCTTAATTCTTAATTCACAACGTGCGTATTATAACCGGAATATACAAGGGACGCCATTTCGACATACCCAAGACGTTCAAGGCGAGGCCGACTACCGACTTCGCGAAGGAAAACATTTTCAATGTGCTTAACGGCTACATCGACCTCGACGGGGCAACGGCTCTCGACCTGTTCTCGGGTACCGGCAGCATATCTCTCGAACTCCTTTCGCGCGGATGCTCGTCAGTCATAAGCGTGGAGGCCGACCGCGACCATCACGCTTTCATCCGCCAGTGCCTCAAGAAGCTCGGGACGGACAAGTGCGTGCCCCTGCGCGGCGACGTGTTCCGCTTCTTGAAGAGCTGCCACCAGCAGTTCGACTTCATCTTCGCCGACCCTCCTTACGCCCTGCCCGAACTGCCTACGCTGCCCCGGCTCGTCCTCGAACGCCGTCTGTTGAAGCCCAGCGGCGTGTTCGTTCTCGAACACGGGAAGAACAATTCGTTTGAAGACATGCCGGGATTCGTAGAGCACCGCGCTTATGGCAGCGTCAACTTCAGCATCTTCAGGCCGCAGGAATAAACACAAACCGTGGTCGCGGAAGAGCGTCATTAAAAGCGATTTCGCTTTTAATGACGCTCTTTTTGTATTGTAATCATGGTAGGTGTAAAGCCTATAATATTGCTTTTATTCTCCGTTTCCAGTCATTTCACGTTCTCACCGTGCAAGCATTACGATGCTTCCGGCAGTGATTAGCAGCGCGCCGATTATCACTCGCAGGCTCACCGACTCTTTGAGGAAGAGGAACGACAGGCAGATGGTAATCACGACGCTTAGCTTGTCTATCGGCGCGACGCGCGAAACGTCGCCTGTCTGCAACGCCTTGAAGTAGAAGAGCCACGACAACCCCGTGGCAGCTCCTGACAAGATGAGGAACAGCCAGGCGTGGCGTGGTATGCCGCGCACCTCGCCCAAGTGGTTGCTGAAGAGCACGATGCCCCACGTGATGAGCAAAATTACGGCGGTGCGGATGGCTGTAGCAAGGTCTGAATTGATGTCTTTCACCCCGATTTTGGCGAAGATTGCCGTCAGCGCGGCAAAGAATGCGGAAAGCAAAGCATAATATTTCCACATGGTCTTATGGTATTTTTACGGTTGCACGGACGTTGTTTGCCGTTACCTTTTATAATAACGTGCTTTCAAGTCTTTTGTTTTGCGGTATCTAAAATATTCCTTCGGTTTTCCAAAAGACGGCCTTTCGCATTGCAAAAGGCCGTCTTTGACACGCTAAAAGGCCACCTTTCACAACGCGAAAGGTGGCCTTTTAGTATGCGTCTGCTTACTGTCTGGCAGTCAGGCGGTTACAAACCGTTGTGAAAAGCGTCCTCGTCGAGCACTACACCGTCGCCTGCCGGGGTGTCGTCTGCACCGAAGCTGCCGGCCATGTACTGGATACACACCACTACCATGTTGTCTTTTCCTGTGTTGCGCAGCGCACGCTTGCCTGCCGGAGCGACGCGCACGAGGCTGCCTTCTGCCACCGGGAACACCTTGTCATCAACGCGGAACTCGCCCTCGCCGCTGATTATCATGTACAGTTCCTCGTGCCGTTTGTGGGCATGGAGGAACGGACTTGCCTGCCCGGGCTGCATCGTTTGGAGCGACATCTCCATGCCTGTGGCCTTCAAAGCTTCGCCCGTGAACACCTTACCGTTGACCGATACGCCTTCGCCGAGCGGCAACACATAGTCTTTCAAACCGTCAAACTTGCCCGTAGATACGGCCGTGAAGTTTGTGCCTTCACCCAAAACTTTCAGTTCTTTCATATCAATGTATGTTTTATAAGTTGATGTTTACGGATGCAAAGGTAATGCGTAAATACATGATATGCAAGAAGTTACGCAGACGTTACACGGTAACCTGCACGTTACCGTTGCCTTTTTGAGGCGTATTCAAGAATTGACTTTTACAAAGTTTAACGCACATTGGTGCATTATATAAACCGTTTCGGTTACTTTTGTAGACCAAAACGGTGATTGTTTATGCTCAAAACAGATGTAAATTACGCCTTGTTCCCTCAATGCCCCATCAGGAACGTGCTGTCGCGGATTGGCGACAAATGGTCCATGCTGGTGCTTTTCACGCTTGAAAGGCACGGCACAATGCGCTTCAATAGCCTGAAGCTGTACATCCCTGACATATCGAAGAAGATGCTTTCAACGGCGTTGAAGGTGCTTGAGGCCGACGGACTTGTTTCGAGACGGGTGTATGCCGAAGTGCCGCCGAGGGTGGAATACAGCCTTACGGAGCGCGGCCTGTCGCTCATTCCGCTGCTCAACAGCCTCATAGACTGGGCTGCCGAGAATATGGAAGATATCCTGAAGGACAGAAACGATTATTCAATAAATAACTGACAGCTAAATAAACACCCACCCCAACCCTCCCGAAGGGAGGGAGGTTGATTACCATTGCCGCTGTCTTGTTTTATCAATGAGGCATTACATATTAAGCTCCCTCCCTTCGGGAGGGCTGGGGTGGGTGTTCAATCACTATTTCTTATCATACGCGTGCAACGGATAATCGATGGTGTAATGCAGTCCGCGGCACTCCTTGCGCTCTATTGCCTGGCGCGTGATGAGGTAACCTACGTTAATCATGTTGCGTAGTTCGCAGATGTCGCGGCTGGCCTTTACGCGCTTGAACAGGGCCTCCGTCTCCTCGTAGAGCAGGTCGAGGCGGTCCCAGGCACGCTTCAGGCGCAGGTCGCTGCGCACTATGCCGACGTAGTTGCTCATAGTCTGGCACACCTCCTTGACGCTCTGCGTGATAAGAACCTTCTCCTCGTTGGTCATCGTTCCCTCGTCGTTCCACTCCGGCACGCGGTCGTTGAACGTGTATTTGCCGATGTTCTCCAGGCTGTGACGCGCCGCCGCGTCGGCGTAGACCACGGCCTCTATGAGAGAGTTGCTGGCCAGTCGGTTGCCGCCGTGCAGTCCCGTGCACGAGCATTCGCCGATGGCGTAGAGGCGGTGGATGCTGGACTCTCCGTTGAGGTCAACCTTTATGCCGCCGCACATGTAGTGAGCCGCCGGGCGCACTGGTATGTATTCCTTTGTGATGTCTATGCCGATGGAGAGGCACTTCTGGTAGATGTTGGGGAAGTGGTGCTTAGTTTCCTCGGCATCCTTGTGCGTAACGTCGAGGCAAACGTGGTCAAGTCCGTGTATCTTCATCTCCTTGTCGATGGCGCGCGCCACTATGTCGCGCGGCGCAAGGGACAACCTTTTGTCGTATTTCTCCATGAACGACTCGCCGTTGGGCAATCTTAGAATGCCGCCGTAGCCGCGCATGGCCTCGGTGATGAGGTAAGCCGGGTGCGTCTCGTGCGGATTGTAGAGAGCCGTTGGGTGGAACTGTACGAACTCCATGTCCTTCACCGTGCCCTTGGCGCGGTACACCATGGCCTCGCCGTCGCCTGTGGATATTATCGGGTTGGTGGTCGTCAGGTAGACCGCGCCGCATCCGCCGGTGCACATCAGTGTGACTTTGCTAAGGTATGTGTCCACCTTCTGCGTGTCGGGGTTGAGCACGTAAGCGCCGTAGCACTCAATGTCGGGCGTGCGGCGTGTCACCTCTATGCCCAAGTGGTGCTGCGTTATGATTTCCACGGCGAAGTGGTTTTCCTTGATTTCTATGTCGGGATTGGCCTTTACGGCGGCCATCAGGCCGCGCTGTATTTCGGCTCCGGTGTCGTCGGCGTGGTGCAGTATGCGGAACTCCGAGTGTCCGCCTTCGCGGTGCAGGTCGTAGTTGCCGTCTTCCTTCTTGTCGAAGTTGACGCCCCATTGCACCAGTTCCTTGATTTGCGCGGGGGCGTTGCGCACCACTTGCTCCACCGCCTTGCGGTCGCTTATGTAGTCGCCGGCAATCATTGTGTCCTCGATGTGCTTGTCGAAGTTGTCCACCGCGAGGTTGGTAACCGACGCAATGCCGCCCTGCGCCTTGGCCGTGTTGGCTTCGTCGAGCGTTGTTTTGCAGATAATGCAGATTTTTCCCTTGTGCGCCCGGGCTACCTTGAGGGCGTAGCTCATACCGGCGACGCCGCCGCCGATAATCAGAAAGTCGTATTTATATACCATAATACGTTTTATAAAACGGTTGCAAAAATAATAAGAAACGTTGGAATAAGCGAAAAAATCGCGCCAGAATAATGCAATTTAGCGTATCATTTGCCATTCGTAACAGGCGTTTCAGGCCGCATCGCGGCACCGTTTGCGCCGCTGCCCGTAACCCGTTGGCTGCCAGCTTGTTACCAACGCCGTTGCAAAAGGCCGTCTTTTAGCTTCCAAAAGACGGCCTTTTACGCTCTAAAAGATGGCCTTTTGCAAGGCGAAAGACGGTCTTTTGAAAGTGAGAGGGTGAGAAAGTGAGAAGGTGAGTTACTTCGTCTGTTCTGTAAACGGTGCAAAAGAAATGCGGCAGGCAGCATGTATTTCGGATTTTTACGCTAACTTTGCAGGTGTTATGATTAACCGTACTTTCCATTACCGTGTGTCTTTCCTCAACTATGCCGCCATCATCGTGGTGGCCATGGCGGCCTTGTGCGCCTTCTGGCACAGGTCGGCGGCCAACGCCGTGGTGGGTCTTGCGTTGATGGTCGTCGTAGTGCTGATGGTGGAGCGCATAGTCCACACGGCCTATACGCTTACCGCCGACGGGCGGCTGCGCGTCAGCAAGGGGCGTTTTTCGCGGCGTGTCGAAATTCGTCTGGCCGACATCGTTTCCGTTGAAACGGTGCATGGCAGGCTGCTGCCGGTGAGGTATGTGCTCGTAAGATACGGCGCGGGGCACGAGCTTGCGGTGCAACCGGCCAACGAGGAGGCGTTTATCGAGGAAATAAGGAAACGGCAGAAAGCGTTGGAAGGGTGAGAAAGTGAGAAGGTGAGACGGTGGGAAAGAAATTTTAAAGGTAAAAAGGTAAAAGGGTAAAACGGTAAAAATGCCATTAGAAAGGTAAAAACGTAAAACGGTGAAAGGGTAAAAACATTTATTATAAGGTGGAAAAGTAACACGGTGAAAAAGTGAAAACAGGGATGAAAACGAAACATACAGTCAGCCATATAGCCGCGATGTGGGTTGCGGCAACGTTGTTCTTATTGTCCTCGCTCTGCTCTTTCGGTGGAGTGGGGGACTATGCTTTTGTTATAAGTGACGATGACGCGGACACCGTAAGAGTTGACACAACCGCGGCGGACACGCTCGACGGCGGTGGCGAAGGCTTGTGGCCGCTCAACGTGCAGTCGCGCCTTGACGTGCTGTTGCAGGCCGACATGTTCGAGACTTCCACCGTAGGACTGATGGTCTACGACCTTACGGCCGACTCGGCCATATACCGTTACAACGAGAAACAGTTGATGCGCCCGGCCAGCACGCTGAAGATGATGGTGGCCGTGGCCGCCTTAGACCGCCTTGGCAAGGACTATGAATACGCCACCACCTTATATTACACCGGCACGGTGGACTGCGGCGTGCTCAACGGCGACCTGTACTGCCGCGGCGGTTTCGACCCCGCGTTCACGTCGGCTGACCTCGACGTCTTCGTTGACAGCATCCAGAGCCTCGGCATCGACACCATACGCGGCTGTCTGTATGCCGACGTCTCGATGAAAGACGACGACCGCCTGGGCGAAGGATGGTGCTGGGACGACGACAACCCCGTGCTCTCGCCTCTGCTCGTCCACCGCAAGGACGAGTTCGGCGAGCGTCTGCTCGACCGCCTGCACAGGGCCGGCGTGGTGGTGGAAGGCAAGCTGCGGACAGGCCGCACGCCGCACGATGCCGCCGAGGTATGCACCATACGGCGGTCGGTCAACGACATTCTGCCGCGCATGATGAAGAAGAGCGACAACCTGTACGCCGAGTCGTTGTTCTACCAGTTGGCCGCTTCGTCAGGCTCGTCGCATCCCGCCACGGCCAAGCAAGGCCGCCGCATGATGAACCGTCTCATAGAAAAGCTCGGTTACAAGCCGTCGCATTATTACATAGCCGACGGCAGCGGACTGTCGCTCTACAACTATGTGTCGCCCGAACTGGAGGTGGCTTTCTTGCGATACGCTTACTCCAAGGACGGCATCTACGTGCCGCTGTACGCCTCGATGCCCATAGCCGGCATCGACGGAACGCTCGACGACCGCATGCGCCGCGGCCATGCGCACGGCAACGTGCACGCCAAGACGGGCACGGTGACCGGTGTCAGCGCACTGGCAGGTTACTGCACGGCGGCCAACGGGCACAAGCTCTGCTTCTCGATCATCAACATGGGGATACGCCGTTCGGCAACAGGCCGCCGCTTCCAGGACCGTGTCTGCGAGGCGCTTTGCAGGCCGTAACAAAGCTGATGGAATTAAGTGAAGAGTTAAGAGTGAAGAACGAAGAATTAAAATGCGGGTAAGTGAAAAGTTAAGAGCATAGAATGGAGAATGTGCTTGCGCCATAAAAGCATTTTAATTCTTAACTCTTCACTCTCAACTCTTCACTCACTCCGTAACCCGTTGATAATCAACGGCATTATAAAAGGCCACCTTTTACAAGCTAAAAGGTGGCCTTTTATAATGCAATTCATGGCCTTTTGCAAGGCGAAAGACCGTCAATTGGGTTCATCCGCAATTCTGTTGGATGGATATGTACGCCAATTCTCGTCCCCGAAGGGGGCGAACTATGCTTAACCGCATGTGGAGTGACCGTAGGGAACGGAACTTGCGGTAAGCCGAAACACATCTACCCGTCCCCGAAGGGGGCGAATGGCTGGCTGTTGTTCGCCCCCTTTGGGGACGATATCATTGGTGCATACCTACCGCAAGTTCCGCTTCGCTACACATGCGGTTAAGCATAGTTGGACGTCTTCGACGCCCTGCTGCGCTTAGTTGCCATCCAACAGATTTGCGGATGAACCGTCAATTGGAATTTACTTTACCAGCACCTTGGCCTTCACGTTGCCTGCGTTCACGATGTAAATGCCGGGAGAGGCGAAGGTGTATTGTGTCACTCCGGCTGCCAGCACCTGTCCGCCCAGCGTGCAGACGCTGAACGCGCTGTTGTCCGACAGGCCGATGCGGCGGCCTGTCAGGTTGATACCTGCGCCTGCGGTGGCCTCGACAGAGGTTATGCCCGAAGTCTCGTCATACGTGTATTCAAGGCTGATGTCCTCGGTGCGCTCGCCGTTCTCGTCGACAGATATTTCCGTCTTGCCTGCCAGCCGGCCTTCGGCATCATACTTATATGTTATTTCGTCATAAGGCTGTCCTGCCGGGATGGTGGCCGCGAGCATTGCCGCCGTGCGCGTTTCGGGTTTATCCGGGCTGACCGTACCATACCCTATTTCATAATACTTGTACTCCTTCACGAGTCGTCCGTCGGCCAGAATATATATGGGCAGACCGTAGATGTCGCGGCAGATGGTCTCGTTGCCGTCGTGCTCTACGGTGAAATATGTAGCGCCCGACATGGTGTTGGCATAGTATGCGGTGTTGTCATACTCGGTAACGGCATATCCGAATTGAGTATTCCACGCCCCCTCGTATGCACAGACCACACGCCCTGCAACCGAAACAACGATTGTGCTGTCTGCCGTCATGCCCTCTACGTCGGCCGCGAGGTTTGGTCTTACAAAGGCAATGTCCTCCGTCTGCACGTATCTTGCTATGTATTCGTCCTCGGTTGTCGTGCCACTGTGCACGCTATGGCGCACATTCCGCATCGTGCCTTGCTCCTCGATGACTGTTGTCGAGGCGAGCGTCGTGCCGTCGTCGCCGTAATTCAGCTGTGTGAATTTGCCTTCGCCGTAGGTGTATCCGTAGGTGCTGTGCGATTCATAGGAGTAAGGTGGCTGGCCTTCTACCGTGCTTTCATACTTGTCTGTAGTATAAGCCTTTATCACTTTGCCGCCTTCCCACGTGTAATCGGTCGCGAGGTAGCTGTATTCGGAGCGGTCTTCGCCGTTATAGTTGGGGTCGTCCTCCCACGAACCGCTTTCGTATGAATATTCTTCTTCTATCTTCAAGATTTGGCCTTCGCCGTCAATCGTGGCCTTGTCTGTCGAGGTGTAATAAGAGTCTGTCACCTGGTTGGGGAATGTTATGCCTGTAAGCCTGCCGTCGGCGGCGCGAGTGAAGACGGTCTCCAGCCTTTCCCCATACTCGTCGAGCACGTCGATGCGCGTCAGAGGACCGTCCATTCCGAACACGTCGTGCCATGAGTTGCCCACACCGTAAACTTCGTCGTTGTAGTAAGTGTACATCTCCTCGTAGTTAAGTACCCATTCGATGTTGTCCGTCAGGGCGGCTTTGGCTGAAGCAACGGCCGGCTTGTCGTTCTCGTCTACAACCCCGTCGCCGTTCCAGTCGCCGCCAGGCACTTCCACGTTGTCGCCTTCCTCACCGTATTCCCTGTAGGCTGCCATGCGGCCAAGCGCGTCGTAAGAGAATGTGTACTTCTTGTTGTCGTCGTATTCGTCGGTTACAATGTACTCCGCGAGCTTGCCTGTGGTGGGGTCATACGTGTAAGTCTCCTGCCGTTTCTGCCTCCACGAGGTGTACGATTGTGTTGCGTCGTCCCATCCGTCGGCTTCGTAATAAGTCACGACGGGGCTGTTCAGTTCGCCGCCGAATGTCATCTTGGAGTATTCCGTGGCGTAACCTGTGCTCACGCCGTCGGTGTCAAAGAACGACGATTTTACGCCGTAGCCGTTGCCGTAGTCGGTATATGAGGCAAGCACGCCGTTGTCGTAGTAGCTCCAACGCTGCGTCGTGCGGTACTTCTGGTCGTATTCGTCCCATTCGCTTCTTACGTATTCGGTTTCGCCGTCGCCGTAGCTGACCGTCACTCGGTAAGTTGTGAAGTAGTCGTTGGCGGTGTATGTCACGGTCTTTACGGACAGGCGGCGTTGCGAGTCATACTCGTATTTGTACGTTCCCGTGGTTATTTCCCTTTCAGCACCCCATTTCCCGTCGGTTTTCTCCTTGACAAATATCCTCTCGGAGGAGCGCATCTTGTCCTTGTCGTATGCGTAGACGTATCGGAAGATGCGGTCGTCTACTTTCTCTTCATACTCGTCCAGTATGTTGCCGGCCTGTGCCTTGAGCGCAGTTGTCTCTTTGGCGGCGCGGTCGGCGGCCTCCTTCGCGGCAGCCTGCTTGCGCAGTTCGATGCGCTGCTTCATGTAACGTGTGCCGAACTTCACGCCTTGCGCGTAGGACGCCTGCGACAGGAGCGCGGCAGCTAACAGTGTCAGTGCGGTTTCTTTATTCATGATTCCTTGTCTTTTTTCAGGTTGATGGATTATTGTTTGTTAAAGTCCAAGATGCTTGAATTAGGACAATAAAAAAACGTGGACTTATAACTTCGTCTACGTTTCGGAGGCATCGCCAAACACCTTTGCGCCATATACGAGTAAAAGCCCACGCCTTAAAGGGCGTGAGCATCAACTTTTACTCTTGGCGCTTCTTCTAAATTGGCGATTTTTCCGAAACCAGAATACAAAGCTAACGCTTCTTTATCTTATGTCTTGAGTAGGTTTTATGCCATAGGCTTTGGGTTTTGTTTATGGTTGCAAAGATAGGAAAAAAAGACCGTCCAGGCAAGTCTTGGCCTGCAAAATTGTGCAATACGTGTACAGACTCGCCCACCCTTCGTAACCCGTTGATAATCAGCGGCGTTGCAAAAGGCCACCTTTTAGCTTGTAAAAGGTGGCCTTTTGGCGTGCAATTTGCGGCCTTTTGCAAGGCGAAAGGCCGTCAACCGGATTCATCCGCAGTTTGTTTGGATGGTTCTTAGGAGTATTGCCTGTTCACATCCTTCCGCAATTCAGGCTGTCGGTAATTGTCATGCCGCACTTCGATGCGGCATCCAGAAAGCTACTGACAAGGCAAATCACACAGGCTGCATACACTGGATGCCGCATCGAAGTGCGGCATGACAATTACCGACAGCCTGGTTAAAAAACTTGTTGCCATCCAACAGATTTGCGGATGAACCGTCAACCGCAAAATAGTCGTCGGCGTATGGCAATGCAAAAGGCGCAATACCACTGTTGCGGTATTGCGCCTTTATCGTAAATCAAGTTATGGTTTTACTCTGCTTCAGCCTCCGCCGCGCGGAAGTTTACAAGGTCTTCGGCTATGAAGCTCTTGACGTATGTGTAGTGGCCTACCACTTCTTCCTCGGCGTAGCGCACGTAAACGTTCGCGCTCTTGGTGAAGAGCTGCGGCGCACGGGTTGCGTCGTCAAGGATGAGCAGCGACATAAGGATGTCTCCGGTCATGTCGTACAGGCGGCGTGCGAGGAAGTCGTGAGCCTCCTGGTCGCCCAGTTCCTTGGCGTAGTTTACGGCCTGCTCGTACAGCTCAACCATCTTCTTGACGCGCTCCTGGAGCGGTTTCAGCTCTTCGGCAACCTCGTTTTCAAGCATTTCCTTGATTATTCCGAGGTACGTTCCGTTGGTGATGTAACGTATTGCGGCTACGACCTGGAGTTGCGTTGTTCCCTCGTAGATGGAGAAGATGCGCGCATCGCGGTACAGACGCTGGCTCTTGTACTCCATGATGAAGCCCGAACCGCCGTGCACCTGGATGGCATCGTATGCGTTCTGGTTGACGTATTCCGAGTTCATTCCCTTCGCAATGGGAGTGAACGCGTCGGCCAGCTTGGTGTATTTCTTCAGTTCCTGACGCTCCTCGGCGGTTAGTTTGCGCTCGCGCGAGATGTCCTCGAGAGCCTTGTATATGTCAACGTAGCGTGCCGTCATGTACAGGATGCTGCGTCCAGCGTCGAGTTTCGCCTTCATGCGCGCCAGCATGTCGTAGACAGCCGGGAAGTTGATGATGGCCTTGTCGAACTGCTTGCGTTCCTTGGCGTATGCCAACGCCTCGTTGTATGCTTCCTGGCTTACGCCTACGCTCTGCGCAGCAATGCCCAGACGGGCGCCGTTCATCAGCGCCATGACATACTTGATGAGGCCCATGCGAGTGTTGCCGCACAGTTCGGCCTTGGCGTTCTTGAACACGAGTTCGCATGTAGGCGAGCCGTGTATGCCGAGTTTGTGCTCTATGTGGCGCACGGTTACGCCGCCGTTGCGCTTGTCATAGATGAACATTGACAGTCCGCGGCCGTCGTGTGTGCCGGCTTCGCTGCGCGCAAGGACGAGGTGTATGTCCGAATCTCCGTTCGTAATGAAACGCTTTACGCCATTGAGCAGCCAGCATCCCTGCTCCTCGCTGTATGTGGCTTTGAGCATAACGCGCTGCAAGTCAGAACCTGCGTCAGGCTCGGTGAGGTCCATGCTCATCGTCTCTCCGGCGCAAACGCGCGGTATGTACTTCTGCCTCTGCTCCTCGTTGCCGAACTCGTACAGCGTCTCGATGCAGTCCTGCAAGCTCCAGATGTTCTGGAATCCGGCATCGGCTGCCGCAACAAGCTCTGAAGCCATAGAGTAGGGAGTTACCGGCATGTTGAGTCCGCCGTAACGGCGGGGCATCGACAATCCCCAAAGACCGGCCTTGCGCGTTGCGTCAAGGTTTTCGTAGGTCTTTGAAGCGTAGTGCATGCGGCCGTCAACAAGGTGAGGTCCTTCGGCGTCTACTTCCTCGCTGTTAGGTTCGAGGATGTTTGCGGCGATGTCGCCGGTTATTTCCAACACCCTCTTATAGTTCTCGATGGTGTCCTCGTAGTCAACGGGCGCGTCTGCATATTCGTCTTTGTCGGCGAAGTTGCGCTCCTTCAGCTCGACAATCCGCTTCATTAGTGGATGTGTGAGGTGGAACTCAAGCTCCGGATGGTCTGTATAATAGTTAGCCATTGTTTTATTATTATGAAGTTATAGAAGTTAAAGAAGTTACCGTTCGCTTTGCTCACTAAGAAGTTAAAGCCAAATGTTTGGTTTGCAGAAGTGGCGTTATAAAATCCCTTTCCATTCAAAGCTCCTGTTAACTCCAGCTTACTCCTTATTTTAAATGTTACTTACTGTTCTGCTTGTAATATTTGATGAGCTTCGGAACGACATCCTCCACCGTGCCTACTATTACGTAGTCGGCAATCTGGTTGATGGGAGCGTCGGGGTCGCTGTTGATTGAAATGATGATGCCAGAGTCCTGCATACCGGCTATGTGCTGTATTTGGCCGGATATACCGCAGGCGATGTACACCTTAGGATGCACCGTTACGCCGGTCTGTCCGATTTGCCTGTCGTGGTCAACGAAGCCCGCATCGACCGCCGCACGGCTCGCGCCGACCTCTCCGTGCAACTCTTTTGCGAGCTGGAAGAGCTGGTCGAAGCCTTCTTTGCTGCCAACTCCGTAGCCTCCGGCAACGACTATTGGCGCACCTTTCAGGTTGTGCTTGGCGGCTTCTACGTGGCGGTCGATTACCTTGACGATGAAGTCTGCCGGGTCGGTGTACTTGCTTGCATCGGGGAATACAACCTCGTTTTTCGCCTGGCCGTCATACAAAGCCTTCTGCATCACGCCGCTGCGGACGGTCGCCATCTGCGGCCTGTGGTCGGGGTTGACGATTGTAGCCACGATGTTTCCGCCGAAAGCGGGGCGTATTTGGTAAAGAAGGTTGTCGTAATGCTTTCCTGCTTTTTTGTCGTCATAGTCTCCGATTTCAAGCTGGGTGCAGTCTGCGGTGAGTCCGCTGGTGAGCGACGACGATACTCGCGGCCCGAGGTCGCGCCCTATTACGGTAGCTCCCATGAGGCAAATCTGCGGCTTTTCCTCTTTGAAAAGGTTTACCAAGATTGATGTATGGGGTGCAGACGTGTATGGGAAAAGACCTTCGGCGTCGAAAACGAACAGCTTGTCAACGCCGTAAGGCAGTATTTGGCTTTCCACTTTGCCCTTGATGCCTGTACCGGCAACCACGGCGTGCAGCTCGACGCCAAGCTGGTTGGCGAGCTTGCGGCCCTTGGTGAGCAATTCTTGAGACACTTCCGCTACGGTAGTGCCTTCTATCTCGCAGTAAACAAAAACGTTATTCATTGTTTTATTTTTTAGGAGTTAAGGAGTAATGGAGTTAAGGAGTTAAGACAATAGCTTTGCTGTTGCTGCACAGAACATACGCAACGTGGCATTTGTCTTAACTCCTTAACTCCATTACTTCTTAACTCCATGATTGTCCATAATTAGAAACTATCCGATAATCTTTTCTTCCAGCAGCTCCTTTATCATGCCTTCTATGTCGGCGTCGCTGCCTGTAAGGGTTTTGCTTTCTTTCGCCTGGAACACTATGTTCTTAACGGCTTTCACCTTGGTGGGCGAGCCTGCCAGTCCGCATTGCTGCTGGTCGCCGTCGATGTCGGCAACAGACCACTGGTTGAGCGTCAGGTACGGACGTGTTTCGTACAGCTCGGTGTGCGGCGTTTCGGGTGTGCGCTCAAGCGGAACGGTGGCGTACTTGTACTTCATCATGAGCTTGGCGTTGCACGGGCGGCACGGAGCTGCGCTACCGTTTACGGTTATTACGATTGGCATCGGAGCTTCAACGGTCTCCACTCCGCCGTCGATGTGTCGGCGTATGGTGAGCTTTCCGTCTTCGCATTTCAGTATTTCCTCGGCGTATGTTACCTGTGAGAGGCCGAGCTTCTGCGCCACCTGCGGACCTACCTGTGCCGTGTCGCCGTCGATGGCCTGGCGTCCGCCGATGATGATGTCAGCTCCGCCGATGTGCTTTATGGCCGTTGCGAGGGCGTAGGATGTAGCCAGCGTGTCTGCTCCGGCGAACAGGCGGTCGGTCAGGAGCCAGCCTGTGTCGGCTCCGCGGTACAGTCCCTGGCGGATGATTTCAGCCGCGCGCGGAGGTCCCATGGTAAGTATGCCTACGGTAGAGCCGGGGTTTTGCTCTTTCAGGCGCAGTGCCTGTTCGAGCGCGTTAAGGTCTTCAGGGTTGAAGATTGCGAGCAGTGCGGCGCGGTTAACCGTTCCTTCGGCGGTCATGGCGTCCTTTCCCACATTCCTCGTGTCGGGTACTTGCTTGGCAAGTACGATGATTTTAAGATTCATAGTAATATATTAATAATGTAAAGTTCACGATTGCAAAAGTACACTTTTTTTACCTTTCGGCAAAGGAAAAGAGGGGAAAAAGTAAAGTAGAAAACACCCACCCCACCCCTCCCGAAGGGAGGGAGTTGGGCAGGCTTGACTTATTCATGCCCATACAGGCAATGCTGTAATTTGCAAAAAGTTGTCAAGCTCCCTCCCTTTGGGAGGGCCGGGGTGGGTGTCCTTGTTTCTGTTATGGTCTGAAATTACCTCTTCTCCAGCGTCATCACCACCTTGCCGTCTTCGGCCTTGAGGTTCATCTTGCCGTCCTTGGTTATTTCATACCGGGCAACTTTACCCATTGCTCCGAGCACCTTCTGCTCGGTGTCCATGTCAGGGCACATCATCCGTGTCGAGCCTGTCTGTCCGAACGACATCGTGCCTTTCTTCGCGTCGGCCTGTATTCCGCCTACGAGGTTGTTGCAACCGGTGTTGCCGTAGAGGCGGTTCTCCTTGACGTTGAAGCCGATGAACGCTTCCTTCTGGCCGGCTTTCGGCGTTACGGGCTGTCCTTCGACCGTAGTTATTTTCCATTCTCCTTCCAGCGCTTCCATCGTAGAGGCTGCGCTCTGCGCTGTCTTGCATGATGACAGGCCGGCCAAAGCCCCTGCCATGCACAGTGCGACAAACATCTTTTTCATCGTTTAATCCTTTCTTTTACGGTTGAAAACTAAAACCTATCGCCACGGCATACGCCGCCGTGGGCTGAATTGGATGCAAAGATACATGTTTTACGCTGTAAAGTTCAGAATTAAGAGTTAAGAATTAAGAAAATATGCTTTTGAAAATGTTTGGCAAGACGTGTTTTCTTAATTAGCTTGACGCTGACTTTCAGTTCTTAACTCTTAATTCTTGACTTTCCTGCTTTTGCTTACACATTGCTTTTCCTTGACGCTCTCATACGGCGATATTTTGAAAAACATCGTGTCTCGCGGCGTATAACGCAGGGAAAAGTGTGCAGGCGTAACGTGCAGACGGTCAGTGATTTATGTCTCTATGGATGTCAAATGTGCATCTTTTTACCGTTGCCAACCTTGCAAAAGGCCGTCTTTCTCACCCTCAAAGGCCGTCTTTTGCATTGTCGTTGACGGCCTTTGAGGGGCGTGTCTGCCGTCCTTTTCGTGCGCGAAGCATATAGTATCAATCATTGCATGCCGCTATTCGCGCAAAAACAGGTCATAAACGGTATGCTCATGTACAACTGAAACAGCCTTGTTTTTATATTTCACCGCTTTTCGCGGACATTTTTCGTTTGACATTTTGCAATGCTTTTTGCCGCCGCCGGTTACATCTTGTATTTTCACGGATGCTTGAAATAATGCTCTTAACGTATGTTTCGCTTCGTGATTTTTCGCATAAAAATTACCGGGCGATGACCGCCTTTCGCCAATATTGTGTATCTTTGCCGTTAATATTGGCATAAATGAAAATAAATAAATCCGTCATCCAACGTATCTTATTTGCCGTTTAATATGAGAACCGAAGATATAATAGCTTTGTTCAGACAGTTTGAAGCCATTGCGAACGATTATGAAGGTGTGGAATGCTGGAGCGCAAGGGAGTTGTCTAAGCTGTTGGGATACGCCCAGTGGCGTAACTTTGAAAACATTATAGACAAAGCGAAAGCCGCTTGTTATAACGCGGGTCAGGAGGTGGAATATCATTTTGCCGACGTCAGCAAAATGATAGAACTGGCAAAAGGAGCGCAGCGTGAAATCAACGATTACATGCTTACGCGTTACGCTTGCTATTTAGTGGCGCAGAATGGAGACCCGCGCAAGCCCCAAGTTGCGTTCGCTCAAAGTTATTTTGCCGTTCAGACAAGGCGTGCCGAGCTTGTGCAGAAACGTATTTTGGACTATGAACGTCTACGGGCGCGTACAAAACTGGCCGATACGGAGAAGCGGTTGTCAGGCATACTTTATGAAAGGGGAGTTGATAGTAAGGGTTTCGCTATAATCCGTTCAAAGGGAGACAAGGCGTTGTTTAGGCTTGACACGGCTGTACTTAAACGTAAGCTGGGTGCACCAGACGGACGGCCGCTTGCAGATTTCTTGCCAACAATAAGCATAAAAGCAAAAGACTTTGCCGCAGAAATGACTTCTGTGAATGTACAACAAAAAGACCTGCACGGCCAGCAGAGCATAAGTAAAGAACATGTTGACAATAATACGGCGGTACGTAACATGTTGTTACAGCGCGGCATCGTGCCTGAACAGTTGCCTCCTGATGAAGACGTGAAAAAAGTGGAGCGTCGTCTTAAGTCCGAGGAAAAATCGCTTACAAAAAAGAACAGGCATAAATGACATTTTAATGATAGATAAGGCAACCATAGACAAAATCATGGACGCGGCGAACATCGTCGATGTCGTGTCCGAGTTTGTCACCCTGCGGAAGGCCGGGGTGAACTACAAGGGCCTGTGCCCGTTCCACAACGAGAAGACGCCTTCGTTCGTGGTGTCGCCCTCGAAGGGCTACTGCCACTGCTTCTCGTGCGGCAAGGGAGGCAACGCCGTGGGCTTCATCATGGAGCACGAGCAGATGACTTACCCCGAAGCCTTGCGCTGGCTGGCGAAGAAATACAACATAGAAATACACGAACGCGAGCTTACCGACGAGGAGAAACGCGAACAGAGCGAGCGCGAGAGCCTGTTCATCGTCAACGACTGGGCGCTGCATTACTTCCAGGACAACCTCTTCAACACTGGGCAGGGACAAGCCATCGGCCTGCAATATTTCCGCTCGCGCGGTTTCCGCGACGACACCATCAGCCGCTTCCAGTTAGGGTACGCCCTGCCGGAGCGCGACGCCTTGGCTCGCGCCGCCGTGGCAAAGGGTTTTAAAGAGGAGTTTCTTATCACCACGGGACTGTGTTACCGCCGCGACGACGGCCGCCTGCAAGACCGTTACGCCGGGCGTGTCATCTTCCCCGTGCATACCGTCACGGGGCGCGTTGTGGCCTTCGGAGGGCGCATTCTCGACAATAACAAGAAGGCGGCGAAGTATGTCAATTCGCCCGAGTCATTAATCTACCACAAGAGCAACGAGCTTTACGGCATATACCAGGCCAAGCACGCCATAACGAAGCAGGACCGCTGCTACCTCGTCGAAGGATATATCGACGTAACGTCGATGAACCAGAGCGGCGTGGAGAACGTCGTGGCATCATCGGGAACGTCGCTAACCACGGGGCAAATACGCCTCATCCACCGCTTCACCAACAACATAACGGTGCTCTACGACGGTGACTCCGCAGGCATACATGCCTCCATCCGCGGCATCGACATGCTGCTGGCCGAGGGCATGAACGTCAAGGTATTGTTGCTGCCCGACGGCGACGACCCCGACAGCTTCGCGCAAAAGCACACGTCGCAGGAGTTTCGCGACTACATCGAAGCCAACCAGACAGACTTCATCGAGTTCAAGACTAACCTGTTATTAAAAGGTGTCACCGACCCCATAAAGCGTTCGGAGGCCATCAGCAGCATAGTGAAGAGCGTGTCGGTAGTGCCAGACCAAATCACGCGAGCCACCTATATTACCGAATGCGCGCACCGTCTCGGCATGAACGAGGCCACCCTAATCAACACCGCCAACCAGTTCATACGCGGCGAAATGGAGGAAAAGCGCAAGGAACAACGCCGCGAAGAGGCCAAGGCCGACGGCCCGGTGAAGCCGCTTCAGCCGCTCGCGCCCGTGCAAGGGCAGCCCGATGTGGAGTATATGCTCATCCAAATGGTTGTGCGCCACGGGCAGGAGACGCTGTACAAGGGCGTTGAGACGGCCGACGGCGGCACCGTAGACCTAAGCGTTTCGCAATATATCAGCTACGACCTCGGCGCAGACAACCTGCGTTTCAAGAACGACCTGTACAACCGTATGCTTGCCGAAGCCGTGGAGCACAACGGCGACGAGGGCTTCAACGCCGAGGAGTACTTCCTCCATCATCCCGACATCGACATAAGCCGCACGGCCACCGAGATGGCCATCGACCACTTCCAGCTAAGCAAGAGCCTGCAAGTAAGGAGCGACGAGGACACGCTGCGCAACCAGGTTGAGCATCTTATACTCGACTTCCGCATGGCTTACGTGGAGCAGCACCTCAAGGATTTGCAGCGCGAAATAAGCCTCGCCGCGAATGATACGGAGCGAGTGATGAAGCTGATGGCCGAATACAAGGACATGCAAGTCATACGAAACGAGATTGCGAAGGAGCTGGGCAACTACATAGTATAAAGCCAATACCCACCCCAACCCTCCCTAAGGGAGGGAGCTTGATATGCTTCGAGGTGTCAAGATATTGCAAATGTTACTGAAAAAGGTAATTAAGCCCATCCCTTCGGGAGGGGTTTGGGGTGGGTGTCAGATATTAAAAAGATGATTTACCTTCACTGGTTGATATTCATAGTGTACGTCTGCGTGGTACTGGTGACAATGGTCACGGTGCTCATGGACAACCGTCAGCCGGCCAAGACGATGGCCTGGGTGATGGTGCTCATCTTCATACCCGTGGTAGGCATTGTGCTTTACTTCTTCTTCGGGCAGAATACGCGCAAGGAAAAGTACATCAGCCAGCGCAGCATGGACCAGCTCACGAAGCGCTCCATGCTTGAGTTCGCCGAGCAGCAGAACCTGAAGCTGCCCGAGGAACACAGCACGCTAATCAAGCTGTTCGGCTTGTCGAACTGGGCGTTGCCGTTCAAGAACAACGAGGCCGACATCCTGACGGACGGCTACTCGTTTTTCGCCGCGCTGCTGAAGGACATCGGACAGGCCCGCCACCACATACACCTTGAGACCTACATCATCTGCAACGACCCCCTGGGACGCCTCGTTGCCGACGCCCTTATGGACAAGGCGAGGGCAGGGGTGGAGGTGCGTCTCATCTTCGACGACGTGGGATGCTGGAACGTTCCCAACTCGTTTTTCGAGCGGATGCGCACCGCCGGCATCGACGTTCACGCCTTCATGCCGGTGAAGTTCCCTGCGTTCACCAGCAAGGTGAACTACCGCAACCACCGCAAGTTGTGCATAATCGACGGCCACACGGGATATATCGGCGGCATGAACATAGCCCTGCGCTATGTGAAAGGCACCAAGGGCACGCCCTGGCGCGACACTCATCTGCGCATAAAAGGCGGCGCGGTGTATGGCATACAGCGCGCATTCCTCGTTGACTGGTATTTTGTAGACCGCACGCTCATCACCAAGCGTTGCTATTACCCCGTGCAAGACCGCTCCATTTCTAATGATTGCGTGATGCAGATTGTCACGAGCAGCCCCGTGAGCCAGTGGCCGGAGATGATGCAGGGCTACGTTCGCATACTGCTCGAGGCCAAGCGTTACGTCTACATGGAGACCCCTTACTTCCTCCCGACGGAGCCGGTGATGTTCGCCATGCGCACCGCCGCGCTGGCCGGTGTCGACGTTAGGCTTATGGTACCGCTGCATGCCGATGCCAAATTCGTCGAGTGGGCCAGCCGTTCTTACGTGCAGGAGGCCGTCGATGCCGGTGTTGACGTATATCTGTATGAGGCCGGTTTCAATCATTCGAAGCTCCTTGTGAGCGACGACTCGCTGTCGACCTGCGGCTCGACGAACATCGATTTCCGTAGCTTCGACAACAACTTCGAGAGCAACGTATTCATTTACGACCACAACATGGCACTGCGCATAAAGCAGGTGTTCACCGACGACATGGCACATTGCGTGAAATACACCGACTATATGCGCACGCGCCGCCTTTCGTTCACCCACCGCCTGTGGGAGTCTCTTGTGCGCATGTTCTCTCCGTTGATGTAGTTTGCGGTTGTGGGGTTATGCGGTCATACGGTGGCGACGGCGTGGGGCTTTGCGGTTGGCGGTTTTCCCGTTGACGGTCTTTTGCATTCCAAAAGGCCATGTTTTACGCTGCAAAAGACCACCTTTTGCAGGCTAAAAGACGGCATATTGCCAACCGCTTGATTGTCAATGACTTACAGAGTGATGCTGGATGCTGCGGCAAGAAGGCTGTAGCAAAATCAGTAAAAATGGTTGTTTATACATTGAATTGTTTACATGTATCCTCGAAAATAAGGCATATCTTTGCATCGTGGGGCGTTGCGTCCGCGTCATAACGGCGTTTTATGGAACGCAATGACCATTGTAACGGACACTAACTAAAAACGACAGCGATATGAAAACCAAGCATTTTGTCAAGCCGGTGCTGCTCGCGCTCATAGCCTGCGGCATCATGCCAAGCTGCGGAATGGCGCAGGAAAACAAGGCGGAACAGGCACAGCAGAGACCCGTTCCGGGCAAGGACGGCAACAAATACGTGCCATACGAGCAGCGCAAAGGCAACGAGTCGATAGTTTATTTCACGCGAAACCTTAGTCCCGAGGGCCTTATCAAGGCTTACGAACAGGTGAGCGCGAACATCGAGGGGCGCACCGGCGTGAAGCTGCACACGGGCGAACAGAACGGCCCCAACATCATTCCGTCGGCTTGGGTGAAGGAACTGATGCAGAAAGACCTGCCCGAAGCCAACATCGTAGAGACCAACACCTACTACACCGGCGACCGATACACCACCGAGCAGCACCGCAAGACGCTCAAGGTGAACGGCTGGACGTTCTGTCCCGTCGACATAATCGACGAGGAAGACACCACCACGCTGCCCGTCGTCGGCGGCAAGTGGTTCAAGAAAATGTCGGTAGGCAGCCATCTGAAGGACTATAACTCACTCGTAGTGCTGACCCACTTCAAGGGCCATTCGCAGGGAGGCTTCGGCGGAAGCAACAAGAACATCGGCATAGGCTGCGCCGACGGACGCATCGGCAAAGCATGGATTCACACTACGCCGAACCAAAACAACCAGTGGGACATTGCCAAGGAGGAGTTTATGGAGCGCATGACCGAGTCCACAAAGTCGGTCGTTGATTACTTCGGCAAGCACATAACATACGTCAACGTGATGCGCAACATGTCGGTGTCATGCGACTGTGAGGGCGTCAATGCCGCGCCTGTGGTAACGCCTAACGTGGGCATCCTGTCGTCAACCGACATCCTCGCGCTCGACCAGGCGTGCATAGACCTCATCTACGCCATGACCGAAGCCGAGCACCACGACATCGTAGAGCGCATAGAGACGCGCCACGGCCTGCGCCAGCTGTCGTACATGAAGGAGCTTGGCATGGGCAACGACCGCTACATACTTATCGACCTTGACAACGGCGGACGACGCATCACCGCCGCCGAAGCCGTCAAGGGGCTGAAGCCTTTTGTCAGGCAATAAGCCTGAAAGTGAAGAGTGAAGAACGAAGAGTGAAGAATTCATTGGCTAAGAAGTAATGGATTCTTCACTCTTCGTTCTTCACTCTTCACTCAATTCAGTGCGCCATCTTCAGTCCTACGATAGAGGCGATGAGCGTAGTTATGAAGAACAGCCGCCAGAACGTAGCCGGTTCTTTGAAGAATATGATGCCTACCAAGACCGTCCCCACCGCCCCTATGCCAGTCCATACGGGGTAGGCCGTGCCAATGGGGATGGTGTGTACCGCCCTTGCAAGCAGCACCATGCTTAGCAGCAGGCACACTATGAAGCCCGCGCACCACGCCCAATGCTCCGCGCCTGCCGTCTCCTTCATCTTGCCGAGGCACGCGGCGAAGCCCGTCTCGAACAGCCCCGCCACGATAAGTATTATCCAGTTCATTGCTTGACGAATATAAAATAAGGGTTGAAAGAACTGTGCAAAGATAATGCTTAAGCGTGAAATAACGCCTGACAAGCAGCGAAAATCTATGCCAACGCCGCCGCTCGTTTTCCAATCGACGGTTCATCCGCAGTTCAGGTGTATGCGATAACAGCATTGCCTTTTGCTTTTGCCATAGCATTTCATGTGTACATCCTGTCACAAGCCAGGCTGTCGGTAACCGTCATGCCGCACTCCGATGCGGCATCCAGTGTATGCAGCTTGTAACATTTGACGTAGTGGGTGTTTACTGGATGCCGCATCGGAGTGCGGCATGACGGCTACCGACAGCCTGGATTATAATAGGATAAATTCGTTGACGGTAATGATTAAATAATGAACAAATGTTTTTATTTCACCCAACAGATTTGCGGATGAACCCAATCGACGGTCTTTTACATTCCAAAAGGCCATGAATTGCAATGTAAAAGGCCGTCTTTTAGAAGCTAAAAGACGGCCTTTTGCAACCCCGTTGATTATCAGATACTTACAAAGGTGTTGCAGACCGCTCCACAATAAGCCGTCAGCAATGCCCTTACCTGTCATTTGCTGCATTGTCAAACGGCGGAAGTAAAATCAGTAAAAGTGGTTGTTTTAACCCTCAACCGTCTACATTCGTTCTTGAAATGTAGGTTTATTTTTGCATCAGACATAATGAGACAAGCATTGTTGGCAATACATTTACAATATGAAAATAAGGACAATTATCGCAGCCGCGCTGCTCGCCATGACGGCAACGGCGGTTGCACAAACATCAAATCAGACGAAAATGACAGACGAAAAACTTAACCTTACGCAGGAATGGGACAAGACTTTCCCTAAGAGCGACAAAGTGAACCACGTGAAAGTAACCTTCCACAACCGCTACGGCGTGACCCTCGCTGCCGACCTTTATGCTCCGAAAGACGCCAGCGGACAGCTGGCCGCCATCGCTGTGAGCGGCCCGTTCGGGGCTGTGAAGGAGCAGGCTTCGGGCCTCTACGCGCAGACGCTGGCCGAAAGGGGCTTCTTGACGCTGGCCTTCGACCCCTCGTTTACGGGCGAAAGCGGTGGCACGCCACGCTACATGGCCTCGCCCGACATCAACACCGAGGATTTCTCGGCAGCAGTTGACTACCTTTCTACGCGCCCGGACGTTGACCCCGAGCGCATCGGAATACTCGGCATCTGCGGCTTTGGAAGCTTTGCCGTCAATGCCGCGGCCAACGACACGCGCGTCAAGGCCACCGTGGCATCGACCATGTACGACATCAGCCGCAACATTGCCAACGGCTATTTTGACGCCAACAACAACGCCGACGCACGCTACGAGATGCGCCGCCAGCTCAACGCCCAGCGCACGGAGGACTACCGCAACGGCTCTTACGCACGCGCCGGAGGCGTGGTTGACCCGGTGCCTGCCGACGCCCCGCAGTTTGTAAAGGACTATCACGCGTATTACAAGACCAAGCGCGGCTATCACAAACGCTCGCTCAACTCAAACGAGGGATGGAACACAACGTCGGCGCTGCCGTTCATAAACATGCCCATCATGGCCTACTGCAACGAAATACGCAGTGCGGTCATGATATTGCACGGCGAGAAGGCGCATTCAAGATATATGGGCGAGGACACCTTCAAGCGGCTGACGGGCGACAACAAGAAGCTGCTCATAGTGCCCGGCGCAAGCCACACCGACCTTTATGACAACTTGGAGAAAATACCGTTCGACAGCATCGAGGCGTTTTACCGTGAGTATTTGAAGTGAAACAGCCATGCAATCGTCATGGAAGAGGCGGCGTTTCACACGCAGGATAACGGTTTTTATAATATGAAAATGCCGTCCAAACAAAGCGTTTGGACGGCATTTTCCATGTCAATCAACGGCGTATGGCCGCAGTAAGCGTTACTTTGTGCTCTCCTTTTTCAGCAACCTTACCATGATTTCCGCCGCATTGTCGGGCGCGTTTTTCTTTCCGAGGCGGCGTTTCACTTCGGCGTAGCCGTCGAGCATGGCCGTGCGTGCAGGCGAGCCGGGCAGCAGTCTGCCCAGTTCATTGGCGATGTTCTCAACCGAAAACGTGTCGGCCACAAGCTCCGTTACCACCTCGCGGTCGGCTATGAGGTTGACAAGCGAGATGTAACGCACCTTGATTAAATGCTTGCGCAGGAAGGCGATGACTTTGGGAATAGGCGTCTCGTAACACACCACCTGCGGCACTCCGAACAGTGCGGTCTCCAATGTGGCCGTGCCGCTGGTGACGAGTGCGGCGGTAGAATGTGCGAGCAGTGGGTATGTCTGGTCGTACACCACGTTCACATCGTGCCCTGCAATGAACTTATCGTAGTACTCATGCGGTATTGACGGCGCACCGGCTACGACCAACTGGTACTTTCCGGCATAACGCGAGGCCGCATCGAGCATGGCCGGCAGGTTGTCCTTTATTTCCTGTCGGCGGCTGCCTGCCAGCAAGGCGATGAGCGGTTTGTCGGCGGAAAGCCCGTTCTTGCGACAAAAATCGTCGGATGTTCCAGTGTAAGAAGCCAAAAACTCGGCCACTTCATCAGCCGTGGGATTGCCTACATAATGGATGGGGAAATGGTGTTTGCCCTCGTAAAACTGCACCTCGAACGGCAGGATGGAGAACATCTCGTTTACGTCGCGCTTGATGTTCTTTATCCTATACTCCTTCCATGCCCAGATTTTGGGCGAAATGTAATAATAAACAGGTATGGAGGTGTTGGCGTGCAGGAACTTCGCTATGTCGAGGTTGAAGCCCGGATAATCAACGAGTATCACCACGTCAGGCTGCCACTCGACAATGTCGCGCTTGCAAACAGCCATGTTTTTGAAGATGGTACGCAGGTGGAGCAGTACCGGGACGAAGCCCATGTAAGCAAGTTCGCGGTAATGTTTTACGCGCGTTCCGCCCACGGCCGACATCAAATTGCCGCCGAAAAAGCGGAAATCGGCCTCGCCGTCAATGCTGCGCAGCGAACGCATAAGGCGCGAAGCATGGAGGTCGCCGCTGGCTTCGCCCACTATAAGATAATACTTCATTATTTTAATTCATAATTAGCTTACGCTGACTTTTCAGTTCATAATTCATAATTCATAATTGGCAGGCAGACATTGACCGCTTGCACGTCCATGTGTTATAATATGACAAATTAGCCGTTGGACATCAATCATGATTTATGAATTATGAATTGTACATTTTAATTTATGAATTATGGATTATTTTTTCTATTCTTTCTGCCATTCCATAAGCCGTAACGTCAATCGTAGTAGGCGTTATCGCCACGTAGCCGTGACGCAAAGCCCAGTTGTCAGTGTCGTCGGCGTCAGGCTCGTCGTTCGTGTATTCGCCTACAAGCCAGAAGTAATCATAGCCCCGTGGATGATGTGCGCGAACAACCTCGTTGCCCCACGTTCCACTGGCCATTCGGCAAACCTTTACCCCCTTAAACTCTTTCAGGAGGGGAAAATTCACGTTCAGGCATACGCCTTTAGGCAGTCCGTCGCGTAAAACGCCTGACACAATGGCTTTTACGTACTTTCTCAACGGCTTGAAATCTGCGTTGTCGTCATGGTCGCAAAGTGAGAATGCCACTGATGGAATATGTTTCATACACCCTTCGCGTACTACTCCCATCGTGCCTGAATAATGAGAGTTGACCGAAGCGTTGTCACCGTGGTTGATGCCGCCGATTACCATGTCAGGCATGCGCCCGTCGCAAAGCTCGCTAAGGGCAAGTTTTACACAGTCTACGGGCGTGCCGTTGCACGACCACATCTGCATGCCTTCGCGCTCGCGGCGCAATTTGAGCCGCAAGGGAGTGGTGGCGGAGAAAGCTGTTGAAAAGCCCGAACGGGCGGATTCGGGAGCGCATACAAGGATGTCGCCGAAGTCAGAAACCATGTCTATTAGTGAATTGATGCCCTTGGCGTGATAGCCGTCATCGTTGGAAATAAGTATTAACGGTCTCATCGTTTTAATTAAAAATAATTTTCTTTCGCCTACAAAAGTACGAAAAAAGGTTTAAATCAGCTATTTCTCACATAAAATATGTACTTTTGCAAACAATTTTGAGTGACAGGTAGACAAGGAACGGACGGATGGGGAATTTATGTTTGCAGGCTTGTTGACAGACTGCAAGATTGCCTTTTCTGCTGATGGCTTGTCAACTAACTTACAGTGAAAATGGGAAAAATAATCGCATTAGCAAACCAAAAAGGCGGAGTGGGCAAAACCACTACGACTATCAACCTGGCAGCGTCGCTCGCCACTTTAGAAAAGAAGGTTCTGGTAATCGATGCCGACCCACAGGCCAACGCATCGAGCGGCCTTGGCGTCAACACTAAAGACATTGACTGCTCTTTATACGAATGTATAATCGACGGGGCGGACGTGCGCGACGCCGTCTATACTACGGACATAGACGGACTTGACATCATTCCGAGCCACATCGACCTCGTCGGTGCGGAAATAGAGATGCTTAACATCGAGCACCGGGAGCAGGTGATAAAGAACCTGCTGGCGCCAATACGCAATGACTACGACTACATATTGATTGACTGCTCTCCGTCGCTTGGACTTATCACCGTCAACGCCCTAACGGCAGCCAACTCGGTAATCATCCCTGTGCAGTGCGAATACTTTGCGCTTGAGGGTATCAGCAAGCTGCTGAACACAATCAAGATAATCAAGAGCAAGCTCAACCCGAAACTTGAAATCGAAGGTTTCCTGCTGACAATGTATGACAGCCGTCTCAAGCTGGCAAACCAGATATACGACGAGGTGAAACGCCACTTCCAGGAGCTTGTGTTCAAGACGGTAATCCAGCGCAATGTGAAATTGAGCGAATCGCCAAGCCACGGACTGCCTGTGATATTGTATGATGCGGATTCTACAGGCAGCAAGAACCATCTCGCGCTGGCAAAGGAAATAATAAACAAAAACAACTGAAAGCGGACGGGTTACAGGCAGGCAAGCCGCAAGGCATATTGGCTTGTTTGCCCGTTGCTTGCCAATTAACAAGATAACGAAATGGCAGTAAAGAAAAGATACGGCAATGCATTGGGGCGCGGACTCGACGCTCTCATCTCAACTGACGACGTGCGCCCACAAGGCAGTTCGACGATAAACGAGATACCGTTAAGCCAAATCGAAGCGAATCCCAATCAGCCTCGTAGGGAATTTGATGAGAATGCCTTGCATGAACTGGCAAATAGCATACGTGAAATCGGTATTATACAGCCGATTACACTGCGCCAGGTTGACGAGGACAGGTTTCAGATAATCGCCGGAGAACGTCGTTGGAGGGCGTCGCAGATTGCCGGACTGACAGCAATCCCGGCCTATATCCGTACAATCAAGGACGAGAACGTCATGGAAATGGCGCTCGTGGAAAATATCCAGCGTGAGGACCTCAACGCAATAGAGATAGCCTTGGCCTACGAACACCTGTTGTCGAGCACCGGCATGACTCAGGAAAAAGTGGCTGAACGTGTGGGGAAAAGCCGCACGGCCATCGCCAATTACTTGCGTCTGCTTAAACTTCCGGCACAGGTCCAAATGGCTTTGCAGAACAAGGAAATCGACATGGGGCACGCACGTGCCTTGCTGGCAATAGACAGTCCGTCGCTGCAAGTAAAGCTGTTCAAGGAAATACAGAAGAACGGTTACTCCGTGCGTAAGGTGGAGGAAATGGTGCAGAAGCTCAAAAGCGGCGAGGACATTGTAAGCGGCAAGAAGAAGATTGCCGCCAAGCAGCAGATGCCGGAGGAGTTAGCCGCATTGAAGCAGCGGATGACCGATTTGTTCAGGGCGCCCGTCCAACTTACCATGTCGTCAAGCGGTAAGGGCAAAATCAGCATACCGTTCGCCAATGAAGGGGAATTAAAGCAGATAATGAGCATTTTCGAGACATTGAACGAACAGCAATAAGACGGTTGTGAATATCCTGAACAGATTGTCCGAATACATGCAGGTTAGGTGCTTTGCCTTTTGTGCCGTGTTGCTCGTCCTCTTGCCGTGCAAGGCGATGGAGGCGGATACATTGGCGATAGTCAACACAGCCGATACCGTTGCCGCACAGGAGGATAAATCGCTCGTGGCGATTGACGACTCTGTGGCGAAAATCATTACAGCCGTTGATTCCGCCAATCTGAATAATATAGCGCGTGGAGACTCGTTGGTGACGAAAAAGAAGGAGAAGCGTGATTGGAACACATGGCGGCCAAGTGCAAAACGTGCCATGTGGCTCGCTATTGTGATACCGGGAGCCGGCCAGATATACAACCGAAAGTTTTGGAAACTTCCAATTGTTTATGGAGGCTTTTTGGGATGTTTGTATGCGATAAGGTGGAACAATCAGATGTACCATGACTATTCACAGGCATACATGGATATCATGGATGACGACCCCAATACGCAGAGCTACAACCAGTTCCTGCACTTGGGCAACACAATAACGCCTGAAAACAGTGAACGTTACCAAGACCTGTTCAGGCGGCGCAAGGATTTTTACCGGAGGTATCGCGACCTCAGTATATTCATATTGGTAGGCGTTTATGCCTTGTCTGTAATCGATGCGTACGTTGATGCGTCATTGTCAGAATTCGACATATCCAAAGACCTTAGCCTAAGGATTCAACCGGCGGTCATAAATAATGGCTCGTCCGTAAATCCATTGAAGGCTTCATCAATAGGATTGCAATGTTCGGTTACATTTTAATTAAGAAAGAAGACGTTGAAATACCTTAAGACATAATATGCATTTACAACATAATACAATGGGAAAAAAGACGTTGGCAATCATTGCTGCAATGTTTTTCTGCGGCAACTGCGTGATGCAGGCGCAAACAGGGAAAGAGGAAATAACAGTGACGGACGACGAAGGGAAAGAGGAAGTCATCGATGTTCCGGAGGCAATGAACTATGAAGTGGACAGCCTCCTGAACCTTTATTATTCTAAAACCTATTTGCAGCCTGACAACGACTGCAATTACCGTGATGAAAACAGGACTTACCCTAAAGAAGTTTATATTGACCGTTTGAGCCGTCTGCCAAACGTCATGGAGATGCCATATAACGACATAGTGCAGAAGTTCATAGACAGGTATACAGGCCGTCTGCGTCATTCCGTAAGCTATATGCTTGGCGCTTCCAACTTCTATACGCCTATATTCGAGGAGGCTCTTGAGGCTTACGGCCTGCCGCTTGAACTGAAGCATCTGCCTGTTATAGAATCTGCACTCAATCCAATGGCTACATCACATGCCGGAGCAGCCGGACTGTGGCAGTTCATGGTTGCGACGGGAAAGCAATACGGGCTTGAAGTCAACTCTTTGGTCGACGAGCGGCGCGACCCTGTCAAGTCGTCGTTCGCTGCCGCACGATACCTGAAAGACCTTTACGACATCTTTGGCGATTGGAGTCTTGTTATAGCCGCATACAATTGCGGTCCCGAGAACATAAAGAAAGCGATTCACCGTGCAGGTGGTGAAGCCGATTACTGGAAGATTTATCCGTATCTGCCGCGCGAAACAAGAGGCTATGTGCCTGCTTTCATCGCAGCGAATTATGTGATGAACTATTATTGCGAGCACAACATCTGTCCGATGCGCACGCAACTGCCGGCTAAGACTGATACGATTGTTGTGAACAGGGACGTGCATCTGAAACAGATAGCTGAAATATGTGGAATAGAGCTTGACGAGCTGCGTACCTTGAATCCGCAATACCGCCGTGACATAGTGAATGGCAGCAACAAGCCTTCTGTGATAAGGATGCCCACCACGGCAACCAATACGTTCATTGCCAACGAAGACTCAATATACAAGTACCAGGCTGAAACCCTTTTTACAAGGCGTTCTTTGGTTGAAGTTGACAACAATACCAATACAAGCAGTGTACGCAAGAGTTCGACAAAACGTAAAAGTTCGGCAAGGCGTCGGCGTTCAAGGGTGAAGAGGGTCACTATCCGCAAAGGCGACACTTTGTCGGAAATAGCCGAGAGAAACCACACTACGGTGAAAAAGCTGCGCCAGCTCAACGGCATACGTGGCAACAATATACGTGCAGGCAAGAAGATTAGGGTGAGATAACATCTAAGCTGCCTGCCAACACACCTTATTTATATAATATCCAAGAAACACACTGTTATGGAAGAGCAAAACAGCATGGACAAGGCAAGGGCCGAAGCGGAAGACAAATTGGTTAACGGCGCATTCGAACACCTGCTTGACAGTTATTTGGCAACGCGCCACCGCAAGAAAGTGGATTTGATAACAAAGGCGTTCAACTTTGCCAAACAGGCGCACAAGGGTGTGCGCCGCCTGTCAGGTGAGCCATATATAATGCACCCCATAGCCGTGGCTCAGATAGCATGCTCCGAGATGGGGCTTGGCTCTACGAGCATCAGTGCGGCACTGCTGCATGACGTGGTGGAAGACACCGATTATACTGTAGAGGACATTGAAAACATCTTCGGCCACAAAATCGCACAAATCGTAGACGGACTTACGAAAATATCCGGCGGCATATTCGGCGAGCAGGCTTCGGCGCAGGCCGAGAACTTCAAGAAACTGCTGCTTACCATGAGTGACGACATACGCGTTATCCTTATAAAAATATGCGACCGCCTGCACAACATGCGCACTCTTGACAGCCAGCCGGCCAACAAGCAGTATAAGATAGCCGGTGAAACGCTGTACATCTATGCTCCGCTCGCCAACAGGCTCGGATTGAACAAAATCAAGACAGAGCTTGAGAACCTTAGTTTCAAGTTCGAGCATCCCGAAGAGTACAAACTTATAGAAGACCAGCTTGCCGACACGCAGGCGTCGCGCGACAGCCTTTTCGCCGAGTTTACTGCACCGATACGTGAAGCGCTCGACAAGATGGGGCTTGAATACCAGATAAAGGCGCGTGTGAAAAGCCCTTATTCCATTTGGAACAAGATGCAGAACAAGCACGTCACCTTCGACCAAATCTACGACATCCTCGCCGTGCGCATCATCTTCAAGCCCAAGAAGCGCGAGGAGGAAGTCAACGAATGCTTTAACATATACGTGGCAATCAGCCAAATCTATAAGGCTCATCCCGACCGCCTGCGCGACTGGGTCAACCACCCGAAGGCCAATGGCTATCAGGCTCTGCATGTAACGCTGATGAGCAAGCAGGGGCGTTGGATAGAAGTGCAAATCCGTTCCGACCGCATGGACGAAGTGGCGGAGCAGGGTTTTGCCGCGCATTGGAAGTACAAGGAGGGCGAGGAAATAGCCGAGGACGACGGCGAGCTGAACAACTGGCTGCGCACAATCAAGGAAATACTTGACGACCCGCAGCCTGACGCGATGGACTTTCTCGACGCCATCAAGCTAAACCTTTTCGCCTCGGAAATCTTTGTTTTCACGCCCAAAGGCGAAATCAAGACAATGCCGGCCGGATGTACCGCACTTGACTTCGCGTTCCAAATACACACCTTCCTCGGCAGCCACTGCATTGGCGCGAAGGTAAACCACAAGCTTGTGCCGCTAAGCCACAAGCTGCAGAGCGGCGACCAGGTGGAAATACTTACGTCAAACTCGCAGCACGTGCAGCCTTCATGGATTAACTTCGCCTCCACGGCCAAGGCCAAGGCGAAAATACAGGCCATATTGAGGCGTGGCGCAAAGGAGTTGCAGAAGAAGGGCGAGGAAGTGCTGACGGAGTTCTTGAAAAAGCATTCGCTTGAGCCAAACTCGTCAATAATAGACAAGTTATGTGATTTCCACGAAGTGCAGAAGCCTGAAACGCTGTTCAAGGCTCTTGGCGACAAGACCATAATACTCGGCGACAAGGACATCGACGAAATTACGGGCAAGAAGAAGCAGAACCTTGCTGGCAACCTGCGCAAGTTCGTGCCGTTCGTCGGCAAAAAGAAAAAGGGGCAGGACGAAAAGAAGCCCGACTACTTCATCGTCAAGGAAGGCTTTAACCGCAAGAAGCCTATTTATATCACCGACGAGAACATAGGCCAGTTTGTCTTCCCCCAGTGCTGCCATCCCATTCCCGGCGACGACGCTCTCGGCTTCATAGACGGCAAGAACCGCATCGAAATACACAAGCGTTCGTGCCCCGTTGCGGCGAAACTCAAGTCTAGCTACGGCAACCGCATACTCGACGCAAAATGGGACATGCACAAGCAGCTTTTCTTTGACGCCACTATTGAAATAAAGGGTATCGACCGCATAGGCATGCTCAACGAAGTGACACAGGTCATCTCGGAAGAGCTGAACGTGAACATCCATAAAATCACCATCTCGTGTGAAGAAGGCATCTTCGACGGCTCTCTCGACCTGCGCATACACGACCGCGACGACGTGAAGACCATCATCGACAAGCTGAAGAAAATCAACGGCCTGCAAGAAGTCACGCAGGTGGTTTGACTTTTAAGGGGAAAAGGGCAATGAGGATGGAGTAAGTGTAATACTCCTCTCCTTGTTCCCAGCATTCCATGCCATCTCGGTTCTCTTAAAACTTTCCATAACAATGCTAAAACCAATCAGAAAAATGAACAAGTTTTTTATCTCTCTTTTGGCCGTGCTTTGCTCCGTTACGGCCAGCGCGGCAAGCAAATATGACAATCCTGACACCCTCTTTGTGGCGCGCGACGGCACGGGGCAGTTCCGTACCGTGGCTGAAGCCGTTGAGGTATGCCGCGCTTTCATGGAATACCACAAAGTAATCTACGTCAAGAACGGCGTTTACAAGGAGAAGCTTGTAATCCCGTCGTGGCTTACCAACATTGAGATTTGCGGTGAAAGTGCCGAAAAGACAATAATAACTTACGACGACCACGCCAACATACGCATGCCCGAGACCAATAAGCCGATGGGTACATTCCGCACATACACCGTAAAAGTGGAGGGCAGCGACATAACGTTCAAGAACATAACCATCGAGAACAACGCCGCCAAGCTGGGTCAGGCCGTTGCCATACACACCGAGGGTGACCGCATCATGTTCATTGGCTGTCGCCTGCTTGGCAATCAGGACACCGTATATACAGGCGTGGGCGGCACGCGCCTGTACTTCAAAGACTGCTACATCGAGGGCACTACCGACTTCATATTCGGTCCGTCAACTGCGTGGTTCGAGAACTGCACAATAAACAGCAAGGCCAATTCATATGTCACTGCGGCATCCACGCCGCAGGATGTGCAGTTCGGCTACGTGTTCAACCGCTGCCGTCTGACCGCCGCGCCCGGTGTAACCAAGGTCTATCTCGGCCGCCCGTGGCGCCCTTACGCCTACACCCTGTTCATGAACTGCGAGCTTGGCGGCCACATTGTGCCGGCTGGCTGGCACAACTGGAAGAACCCGGCAAACGAGCAGACCGCCCGTTACCGTGAATACAACAACACCGGTGACGGCGCAAAAACAAAGGAAAGGGTGGGCTGGAGCAAGCAGCTCACAAAGAAAGAAGCCGCCCAAGTAACTCTCGAAAACGTATTAAAAGACTGGAAAGTCAAGTAATTTAGCAGACGAGCAGACAAGAAACAAGTAGACAAGTGCCAAGTAAAAGTTATGTAAAGCAGATATCCTTGTCTGCTTGTTTCCTGTCTGCTTGTCAACTGACAATATGATAGTACAAGTAGAAATAACGCTTAAGCCGCGCCGCCGCGGCTTCCATCTCGTTACGGATGAAATCGTCAGCCAGTTGCCTTCGTTGCCTAAGGTGGGGCTGCTCAACCTCTTTGTGAAGCACACCAGCTGCGGACTTACCATCAACGAGAACGCCGACCCCGACGTGCGCACCGACATGGAGGGCATCTTCAACCGCATAGTGCCCGAACGCCAACCGTTCTACACGCACACCCTCGAAGGCGACGACGACATGCCTGCACACGCAAAGTCAACCATTTCAGGCGTAAGCCTCACCATTCCCATAACCAACGGCCGCCTCAACCTCGGCACATGGCAGGGCTTTTACCTCTGCGAGTACCGCCAATACGGCGGCTCGCGGCGCATTGTCGCTACCATAATCAGGGAATAAACAATATTTAACTTTCGATAAAAGTGTGCAATGTCACACTTTTATCGAAGGGAAGCAGTTACCATTTAAGCTCAACCATTCTTCTTGGCAGCGCGATACGCTTTGGTTCGCCGCGTTGCCCCGTAACATAGTAGTAGACCGCCATCCTGTCGTCAAAACGCGAGATGAATGCCTCGCGGATGCGTGCGCACTTCTCGTTGATTGAGTTTGATAGAGGGTCTGTTACAAGGCGTATACTGTTACGTATTTTTTCATTCGAAGTGCTTGTAGGCGAGGTGGAACACGCCCTTACCTTTAAATATATGTCGTAAAGTTCGGTTCGGTAATCAGGCAGGCACTTGAACTTTATACCTTCCGCATGGCGCAGGAAGAGCAGGTAAACAGCTTTTACCAACGGCTCCATCTTTATTTCCATATTGTTATAGCCGGGCAATATGATTCTACAGTCGTCAGTTACTACAAGCTTGCTCCACTTGATTTCTGGCTCGACCAGCTGGCGTATAGCCCACTCGCTAACGCCATGCATCCGCAAGCGGTTAATCTTCTCATGAACATCATTCATTATGTCAAGCACTTCAAAATCAAAATAATCATCAGCTGTGAAATCCGGCTCTCTCTCAATAATGGTCGAATTATATACTTGCCCTTTCTTTGTATTGTATTTTGAGAACCGTCGAAATATCTCATCAACAAGGCTGAAGCCGTCGTCCCATTCGTCAAGATTGAATTCGTATGCCAAGAACGGATTGCCTTCACGTGTATAGTGATGCCTAATAAAACAAGGCGGCACAGTGCCCCGCTTTGTCTTGCAGTGCATAAACTGTAACAACAGACTGCTGCTTATCGGCATACCGCTTATTCCCCAAGGGGCATAATATCTGAACGTATCATTGTGCTCCGTGCATAGCGATGGTAGGTAAATGAAATCTTGACGGTTTTCATTTTCATATTTATGCAACATATTGTTTATCGCCGTCAAGTTTGACGAGATGAATTTGTTTACATGAAAATCGTAGCCGCTTTCCAAAAAGACAACATCATCACCCCAATTGAAGGGGAACTTGTCAAACTTTATATTGACTTCACGCAATGTTCCAAGCATAATTCTGATTTTGACGACTAATTTACGAATTTTATTCTTTACGTCCAAAAGATTTAGCTCCACAAGCCTTGCGAAGCAAAATATTTTGGAGCGATAGCGATGTATTTTTATCTTTGTCGGCAAAAAACAATCATTATGACAACACATAAAATTCGAGATAAAAATCTGCTGTTGCCTGTTTCATAATCGGCAAGTAGCAGACCCATCCGCAAGTTTTCATCCCGAAAACTTGCGGATATTGACAAAAGTCTGTATATTTGCCATGTCGCATCTGACGGTTGCGCCTCCAAAGGCAAGCCCGGCGTTGCGGCTATATATGAAAAAGGCGTTTACTAAACGCTTTGTTCGAGGCATACCTGAACTTCGCAACTTCAATCCATCGCCAAGAACAAGGCAACAGTAGATGCCTACTGTGATATGTATCATCGTGCTTCATCGTGTGAATGAAGCGCATACATATCGGCGTAGGCTCTGCGTTGCTCGTTCTGTCGATGGAGGGCAATGCGAAGGCCTAAGGTATGCGGAACGAGCCGACGGTACAGCTCCTACGCCTTATTTGTATATATGTACAAACCTTAATTAACAGCTCTGCCACATGAAAGTGGATAAAGAAAAGAAAGAATTTTATGGATAATATTATTCGTGAAATTCAAACATTTTCAATGTTATAAAAATATATAATGAATATAAATACTGGTCAAAATATTAACTAAAAACAAATACAACTTTCCTAAGAGCTTACAGTCATTAAAATATGACTCTCTGTCTGGCGTTTTGTCTAGATGTATTTTTAATGTCTAATCTTTATCATTGACTCATGTTCACAAACCTAGTGATATATAATGACTGTAGCTCTTAGGATTGTATTTATATTATGAAAAAAGATTTTCTCACAAAACGAGCTTTAAGCATACAAAACAAGCATGATTTGCTTGAGTTAATTAACGATTTGGCAAAAATCGAAATGGGAAAAGAGGCGTTCTCTTTTTCTATAAAGCAGTTGTGCTTTTATTCAAATCCAGACTTGGCAGTTAATACGTACAGACATTTTGACATTCCCAAAAAAACAGGAGGAGAAAGACACATTGCAGCACCCAACAACACGTTGCGTTGCATTCAACATTACGTAAATCTAATTTTTAGAGCTGTTTATAAGCCATCAGAATGTGCAACAAGATTTACAGAGGGTAAATCCATTGTAGATAATGCACTTAAACACGTCGGCCAAAACTATGTTTTCAATATAGACTTGAAAGATTTTTTCACAAGCATCACACGCATCCGCATTTATAAACGCCTTCAACTCGCACCTTTCTTTTATAATAAACCAGTAGCGAGTATTTTAGCAGGACTATGCTGCGTAAGAGACGCAACTGATAAAAAACGTGCAAAACAATATCTGCCGCAAGGTGCGCCGACATCACCAATAGTTACAAATATGGTATGTGACGAATTGGATTACAAGCTCAACAAACTTGCCAGAAAATACAATTTAAAATATTCCCGCTATGCTGACGATATAACATTTAGCTCAATGCACAATGTTTATCAAGAAAACGGAGAGTTAATAATGACATCTTCTGGTATTGACGAATCTTCAATAACAACATTTCGAGGGGAACTTGAAAAAATAATAATAGACGAAAAATTTACGATAAACAAGCATAAGACAAGGCTACAAAAGGCAAATTCACGACAAGAAGTCACAGGACTTGTAGTGAATAAAAAAGTCAATGTAACAAAATATTATATCCATGGCATACGCAATTTACTGAATATATGGGAAAAATATGGATATGATGAAGCATTAAAAGCCTTCTTGCCACATTATTACAAGCATAAAAAATATGTCAAAGGCTCACCTAATATGGGAAATGTTATTGAAGGAAAATTACTGTACGTTCGTATGGTCAAGGGATATGACAATCCTGTTTATTTAGCTCTCAAAACACGTTTTGACAAACTTATTAATTCTCATAAATATATAACATAAATCCAAAATAATTTATGTTAGAAATAACGAACAACATTATATGGAATACATAAAAAACAAAAGTATATTTCCCTTCTTTATACAGTCACAGCGTCACTCGTTGTAATGGAATGTTAATTGGCACAATACAATATTAGCGAAAACAAAAATCCAAAACATATTATGAAAATAAAAGTATCATTTGAGAAGATTGTCGTTGCTTGCCTGCTTGTATTCGCAACGGGAATATACCTGTTGCTTATTTGGGCGATAAAGGCCATTTTGGGTGTTTTCGGCATTGACGGTGAAACAATATCCTTGTTAGGCGGGGCTTTCTTCGTTCCTTTCTTGTTCTTCAGTTTTGGCATATTCTTAGGCTGGTTGTTAGAACTTGGTTTCAAGAATAGATACCCGATGGACGAACCAATCAAAATATCAAAAAAGACTTTAATAAAGGGTTTCTTCAAGTCCCTCGTTAATGAAGATTAAAAAACAGGTGAAAATATAATGTGGCTTTATTAAGGCCGAGATGACTGTCATCTGTCAGTTTTGAAGATTTCCTGCTGATTGCCAACAACTTACGGACTGACAGAGCAACGTTGAAGTGTCAGCGTGTGTCAGTCTTAGCTAAACAAAAGAGCATCGGACTACAACGGACGGCTGACAGGACTGACAGATAAATTCATACGTCTGTCAGTCTCTAAAAGGCTTACAGTCAAAACGTTATGTATGAAACTGACGGATGATAGGGAAAACTTTGCTCGTTTTATGCAATAAAAGACACTGTCCAAAATTTTGTGTAAATGGAAACAGGATTCAGTTATAAGTTT
>OGGJ01000240.1_pt1 | contig 60004 bp, 35 predicted proteins | sample 1571071 | NCBI WGS metagenome assembly OGGJ01 (sample SAMEA2581954, study PRJEB24529) | metagenome | biome: Human gut stool | place: China | collected 2011
GGGCTATTTGATTAATTGTTTAACTCGTCCCATTTTAACGGGACACTAATGAAAAATCATTATGAATAAAAACAAGATTCTCATCATGCTGCTCCTCAGTCTGTTTCCTTTGTGGATGCAGGCCGATGAAGTGGCTTGTGTACTTCCCAAACCCGCTCATATATCCGTACAGAACGAAAAAGGGTTTCAGATTAGTGCAAAGACCATAATTTATGCCACTCCTCAAGCTTCGGCTACTGCCGAACTGTGGGCTGCTACATTGCGCAAAGGTACCGGTCTGGAGCTGCCGGTAAAAGTAACCTCCCGTGCCGCCAACAAGCAGGGTATCTGTTTCGTGCTGCCGGAGAAAACGACCGACACGGAAAGCTATCACCTGAATATCACAACAAAAAGAGTACTGATAGAAAGTCAGGGAGCATCCGGACTGTTCTATGGCGCACAGACCGTAAACCAACTGCTACCGGCTGAAGTGCTGGAAGGAAAAGGAAATATCCAGGAAATATCCCTGCCTTCACTCACGGTTCAGGACAGTCCCCGTTTCAAATGGCGCGGTTATATGCAGGATGTGAGCCGCACCTTCTATTCGGTGGATGTTCTGAAGAAGTATATAGATGTCATGGCGCTCTACAAGCTCAACACCCTGCATCTGCATCTGACCGATGACCAGGGGTGGCGTATTGAAATCAAGAAATATCCGCGCCTGACCTCGGAAAAGGCAACTCGATTCCCCGATGAATACAACCAACCGGAGAAACGTAGTGGATTCTATACACAGGAGGAGATGAAGGATTTGGTGGCTTATGCCGCGGCAAGACACATCCGGATTGTTCCGGAAATAGACGTTCCGGGACACTGCTGGCCGGTTCTGATCAATTATCCGGAACTGGCGGTAAGCTCCAATCTGTATCCGGATTATGTAATGCCTTTCTGTGCCACTTATCATGTTTGGGGACATCAGTTTACTCCGAATACTCTCGACCCGACCAGTGAAAAGGTATATCAGTTCCTGGATGACGTATTCACCGAACTGGTCGAAATTTTCCCTTCGGAATACATTCACTTCGGTGGAGACGAGGTAGTGCATTCCGTATGGCAAAACGAACCTCGCATCAAACAGTTCATGGCCGACAAAGGTATGAAACGGGTAGAGGAACTGCAAAGTTACTTCGTTAGCCGTGTTTCCAAGATCATCCGCAGCAAAGGAAAGCAGCCTATCGGCTGGAACGATATTCTGAGCGATGCCAAAAATCTGCCTAAAGGCACGAACATCATGTCGTGGATAGGCAGTTCAGCCGTAAAGAATGCCGCACAATATGGTTTCCCGACCATTGCGACACCGAGTAGCCATCTGTATTTCGACATCCGTCAGGGAAGTCCCGATGACGGTCTGTTGGCTGATTTAGCTTATCCGTATGCCATCTCGCTGCAGAAAGTGTACGAATATGATCCGGCAAGCGGATTGACGGAGCAGGAACAGAAATGTCTGTTGGGCGTACAGGCCAATATGTGGCCGGCCGTACCGCAGGAAGTCAAGGACATTAATGTGCAGAATTTCCCTCGTCTGTTGGCGCTTGCCGAAATTGCCTGGGCCGACAGCAAAAAGGATTACCAGGATTTTGAAAAGAGACTGGCACCGCAGTATAACCGTCTGGATGCCCTGAAGATTGACTACTACCGTCCGGGCGGACATATCATCGCTACTTGGGAGCCCAAAGACGTAAAGACGAATGATTATGTGGTTTGGGAATGGGAGGTAACCCCGAAGGTATATGCCAACGGAAGAGTCATGGCCGGTCTGTTCTATACCCAAGGAAAGAACAAACTGAACATCAAAAAGATGCAGCTGCTGGAAAACGGTAAGGTGATTGCCGAAGACACACACCGTGGATTTGCCGACGAGACTCGTGCCACCTCAAAGCCTAAAAACTATCTGTACTTTCTGGATGTGAAAGATTATAAGCCTCAGGCCCGATATACCTTGCGTGCGGAAGTCTCCGGATATGCAGGTACAGACTCGTATGGAAATGTCATCTTCTCACTGGCACCTTATCAGGATTTTTCGGCCGTGGAAGCAGACAAATAAAAGGAAACACCTAATTATTAACTTTTTCTAATAAAAACAACATCATGAAAAAACAACTATGGATTGCCTGTCTCTCCTGCTTCCTGTAGGGAGAAAGCATGGCACAGAAAATCATCTTGCCGAAACCGTCAACAGAGCCGAGCAAAGCGCAAATGCAACAGATCGAGCGCAAATATGGCATGTTCATCCACTTTGGAATCAATACCTTCCATGATGAAGAGTGGACAGACGGTTCCAAACCGGCCTCATCTTATAATCCACCGACGATTGACGCGGAGCAATGGATCAAAAGTGCCAAGGATGCCGGCATGAAGTATGTGATTCTCATCACCAAGCATCACGACGGTTTCTGCCTATGGGACAGTAAATATACGGAATATGATGTGGCCAGTTCCGGCAATCCGACCAACGTGGTCGAGGCTGTGGCCAAAGCCTGCAAGAAATATGACATCGGATTGGGACTTTACTATTCGCTGTGGGACAGAAAAGAGAATCCACAAGTGGAAAAACAGGAACTGGATGCGGCTTACAACCAGTATATGATCAACCAGATCAAGGAACTCATCAAAATAGCCCGCAAGCATACTCCAATCGTAGAGTTCTGGTTCGACGGAGGATGGACCAAAGAGAATTTCCGCTGGCCGGTTATGGATCTGTATCAGACCATCAAAAAAGAAATGCCCAACTGCCAGGTCGGTATTAACTGGAGTATCGGCTCTCCGGAAAATGCAGATGCCCACATGATTACGCCGGACAAACAGAAAGCCGGTTTCCCAATCCGTTATTTCCCCAGTGACTTCCGTCTGGGCGATCCGTTCTTGCCAACGGACCAGGATCCTAAAACATTCACGTATAGCGGTAATCAGTATTACATGCCATGGGAATCTACTGTATGCATCAGCAAATGCTGGTTCTATAATTCTACGGACAAAGACTTCAAATCGGTTGACGAATTGGAGAAACTGTACAGACAATGCACCAAGAACCAGAATATTCTGATTCTGAACTGCCCGCCAACCCGTGAAGGCAAACTCCGTGACAAGGATATCGAAATTCTGCAGGCCTTGAAGAAACGTCTGGATCTATAAGATTCTATACGGCGACAATTTATTCAATAAGATTTTCCCTTATCCTGATATGAAAAGAGCATACGCCCCCTTCCTATCAGAAATAAGAACCAGAAAACTGTATATGTGATTTAATAAAAAGAGCTCAACTCATAGCTTTTTGAGTTGAGCTCTCTTTTTATAATAAAATACTTGGATCAATCATAATCCAACCAAGTGGTTACCAACGCACTCTTATCCGTTTTGAAGCGAATCCAACGTGCCTGAAAAGAATCCGGGAACTGATGTGTAAAGTGTTCTTCTGGTTTTACAGCATAAGTAGCGTAAGTCATCCAATTACCATCACCGGTAGGGTCTACTTCTACTGTAAAAGTTACCTCCTCAGAAGACTGATGAGATAAAGTCAGTTTCTTATGGTCATAACAGGAAATCAGATATGGATCAGAATAAACACCTGACTGAACCTGCTGATTCCACCAGGGACCTCCCTGACCTCTCGGTTTTCCCAGCTGCCACAAGTCATCAATAACTCCTGCCCATACGGCAGCTTTTCCATCTTGTGAAACAATAATGTGAGGATTCCTTTTCCCTTTCTTTGGTTCCACTCCCGTAAGTAAAATCATTCCCCGGTAAGACACATAATCGTGTATCTGGTAATCATGTGTGGATATCGGACGAATCTTCGCAAAGCCATCAGCGTTCTCTGCCGGAAGTTCATAAAATGTTCCCATACAGCTGAACAAGTCACGCTCTGTGGCTACCTCACGACAGATGCGCAGCTGTGCCTTATCTGTGAGCGGAGCAAACTGTTTTTCTCCCAAAGGCAACCTCCATCTCCGTCCTTTATCGTCCGTAACCAGAACTGAAGAAGCTTCTATAGAAACCACTTTTGAAGGCACTATACATTTTTCTTCGATAAACTTACGGGTCTTTGCATCATCCTTCCGAACCAGCTGCAACGTATCGTTCATCTCATAATATCCGGTAACAGCAGGTTGTCCGTTCACATAACGATAAGAAAGAAGTCCCAAAGCCCTTCTGTTATTTCCCAAAGAATACAACAAACCGCCCAAATGCTCCTGTGGCTCCGAAACCTTTGCCAGGCCCGTAAACATCGAAGCAGCTTTACGCTTCCGGTTTTCTTCTCCGGAATAGGTAAAGCAAGCCGTTGCCTTAGTTGCCTCGTCGGATTTGACACGAATCCATTCTCCTGAATCAGAAGTATCAAATTCGATGGTTTCAGTTGCTCCGGGAGCCAATGTTACCTGCTTCAATGCAGACCACTGACCATTACCCAACAGATCAACTTCAAAAGTAAAAGTAACCTGATCCGCACCATCATTTTCCAACCAAACCGAACGGTGGGGCCAACCGGCAAACAAAAACGGTTCGGAATATTCGCCGGCCTTGACAGACTCATTCATCCAGACAGAACCGGTTGCAGTAGTCGGTCCCAATTCATCCGGTTTGTCCAAAGAAGTAAACCAGATATTGGAATTGGATTGTCCAGGACCTGGCAAGTTTCCTTTTGCTTTCCGTTTGTTCAGGAACTCTTTCTGTGCCGTATCATCACAACCAAACACCAGTTTATCATTCCAACGGGCAAAATCCCCGATCACTTTCAGATATGCCGACCGTGGGCGAATACCGGCACTGGAACGGGGTGTAAAATGGGAGGGGAATTTCCAGAACATACCATGCATGGTCATCAGATAATCAGGTTCCGCTTCTGTTCCAACATTACGGATGCGGGGCCACTCCGTATTCCATCCATGCGCGCCATCATAAGAATGACTGGCCTTGGGTAAACGGTAGAAGCTCCATCCCTGTTTGCTATCACGCACTCCTAAAATAACGGATTTATAATCCCATCCGGTGGCCCATATCGGGTCCGTTTCCGGATGGGAGTTTCCATGAATTCCTCCGGGACCGGTAACCTCTACAAACTGGTTACGACGCACCACCTTCCAGTCCTTACCATTCCATTCGGCCAATACTCCGGCCTCAATATCAAACTTGGTCAGCGCTTCCTGAGATCCTTCTCCATTATTGGTAAACAGCAATACGCCCTGTCCCGAATACAGTCCTTTTCCATGCACACCCGGCAACATGGCACCGATGGGACCATATCCCTTTGTTCCATCCGGATTTTTCTGGAAATTGGCATCATGATATAGTTCTTTCACGGCTAATGTGTTCACGTCTACTTCATAAATGCCCTCCTCCATCGTTCCATAATAAATCTTATGTGCAGGATCGGTTAAATGACGGGCATTGCCGGTGTGGCGGCCGGGCATGGTCTTATAAGGAATCGTACGTACGCGACCGGTAGAATCAATCGCATGAGGGCCAATAAACAATTGACCGCTTTCCCGATGAATCATGCGATTGGCCGGAGTACCTCCGATACTCTCGGAACGGACAATCTGCTTCAGGTCCGGAGTTATCTCATATAATTTGTCGGATGAACCCATAGGCAGATGAGGACCGTAGGTCACAATCCACAAACGGTTCGCCCAGGGGACCACTGCGCCGGTTCCGCACTCTCCTTCGTTATTATAATAAGCCAAACTGGGGTAGATTCCCGAAACGGAATCTATTTTCTCAGACAAACGTACCGTGGTACAACCAGCACAAGCCAATAAGGACAAGGCTGCCAAAAAGTGATTTTTCATATTATTAAATTTATCGTCAACATTATAAATGCGGTTAAATTTAAAAACTTTACTCTTGAAAAACAAATATTAATATCCCCTCCGGATAAATAATCCATAAAATAATCTTTAAGAGTCTCACAATAACCGAAAAACAGAAGTATTGCAAGGCTAATCTATCATTTTTCAGTACTTTTGCATGAGTGCTTAAAATATAAATGACAAATACTCCCTTTACTACCTATGTGCTATCCGAAACAGTATATAAAAGTATATGCAGCCCTTTGCTGTATTTTATGCAGCCTTTCCTTATACGGTCAGCAACCGGTCGGCCTGAATGATTCTTTCGAGAAATTACTCAACGAATTAGATCAGCGCCTGGCCCAAACAGACCTGTATGAGAAGAAGCATCTTGGCGAGATTCAAAAGACCAAGATCTTGCAGACAAATGCTCGGACCCCTCAGGAAAGAATCTTGCAAACCCGGATTCTGGTGGAACATTTTCTTTTTTATCAGTCTGACTCATGCCTGCACTACGTGGATCAGGCAATCCGACTGGCCCGGCAACAAAACGACAAGAGTACGGAAAATCAGATGATTTGCCGCAAAGCTATTGCCTATGCACTCAGCGGACTGCCGTGGGAAGGGGAAGCCCTGCTGGATTCCCTGTTGCAAACTCCATTGGACCGCAGCTCCAAGAATGAGGTGTTTAAGGCCGAAATAGATATTTTGGAACAGTTTCAGCATCAGGACCTGCCCAACGATCTGGTCACCCGAAACTATATGCGGATGGAAACTCTGGAGGATTCGGTCAGCAAATATGATCCGGAACCACACAGCCGATTGCTGCGTCTGAAATACCGGAATAACAGCGAACAGGAAATCATAGACCGACTGAAAGCGACTCTTTCACAATCCGACAACAATACCGAAAAGGCTGCGTATGCCATGATTATTGCCGGAAAATGCCAACAACAAAACAAACTGAAAGAAAGAAACAGATTCTGGGCCATGGCAGCAATATATGATGTAGAAGCCCATAAAATGATCAGCTCCGCTTTGGTTCGGTTATCAGCACTAATGATGGAACAAGGAGATTGGAAACGTGCCACACGCTATGCGCAGGAAGCCAGTAAAAGAGCGGTGTTCTACCGGGCACGGTCACAGAATTACGAGCTGTCGCCCATTCTGGAGAAATGTCTGGCTCATGAGAAAAGCGTCAGAAAAAGAAACTTTACGATTTTCACTTCGCTCATCGGAGTACTGACCGTGCTCGCTGGCAGCTTCTGGATAGGCATGAAGAAAAACAAAAAACAGAAGCAGCAGTTACAAAAGGCGTTGGAACAGGAAAAACAAATGCACCAAACCGCAGTAATAAAAGGAAACCAGCAGGAGGAATCCATGAAATCCTTGTCGGAAGGACTGATGCACTTCCTGTCCATCAGCATTGATTCCATCTATGAACTGGGAGCCATGCGCCACACGGTATTGAACAAAATACGCTCTAAGGAAATAGACCAGCTGGCGGCCTTGTTCAAGGGAGATACCAACTTGGACCGGAACCAAAAGAATCTGTTGCGCCGCTTCGACATTGCCTTCACCCGACTGTATCCGGATTTTCAGAAACAGGTAAATGCGTTGCTCAAGGAAGACTGTAAAATCGAAACACCCGACAACGAACTGCTCAACAACGAGCTGCGCCTGCTGGCCCTGTTAAAGCTGGGCATATCAGACAGCAGCCGCATTGCCACGATTCTGGACATCTCGGTCAATACTGTCTATTTCTACCGGAACAGACTGAAGAATAAGGCTGTGAATCGGGACGCTTTCGAAGAACAGGTATTGCAGATTTCGCTCTAAACGCCTTGTTTCGTATCATGTCATTTTTATGATCGGCTCTATATTTCAGAATATAACCCACTAAATAGCAACAACTTATCCAATTACAGGATTTATGATGCGGTTTATGGTCTATTGACGGAAAGGGAGACTTGAGATATTTTTGCGAACGAAAAACAGCAAAAAACAAACATCATGAAAAAAACATGGAATAATCTCAGAATGGCGGCCGTATTGGCATTCAGTATGGCAGCCTCCGGCCTTTCCGCCCGAACCTTTATCTTAGGCAACAGCCGCATTACCTTCATTACAGAAAATCTGGTTCGTTTGGAATATGCCAACCGACAGAAGTTTCTAAACGACTCTACCCTGTTCGCTGTGACCCGTAAGGACTATGACGTTGCCGTGAATCATCAGCAGGAAGGCAGAAAGCACATCTTCACCACCAGTGCCATGCGTCTGGAGTTTGATCAGGACGGCTTTCCCTTCGGGCAGAACAATCTGCGCGCCGAGTTCATGCTGAAAGGCAAGAAACAAGGCTGGTGTCTCACCGACGGACAGAGTGGAAATCTGAAAGGAGCCCTCTGCACACTGGACGGCGTAGGCGGTCCTGTGGAACGCGAAGAAGGACTGCTGAGCCGCAACGGATGGTATCTCATCAACGATACCGGAAAGGATGTCTATAAGAACGGTACTCTGACCCTGCGTGACCGGAACCATGTGCAGGACCTCTACCTCTTTATTTATGGCACAAACTATAAGGCTGCCTTGAAATCTCTGGCCGCCATCAGCGGTCCGGTGCCGATGACCCGCAAATATGTGCATGGAGCCTGGTATTGCCGCTGGTGGCAATATACGGCTCAGGACTATCGGGATCTGGTAAACGGATACCACGAACACGGATTCCCGCTCGACATTATGGTATTCGATATGGACTGGCACAAGAAGAAATTCTCCACCGGTACCGGACATGCCTATACCCGGGGATGGACCGGATACAGCTGGAACCGGGAACTGATTCCCGATCCGGCCGGTCTGATTGCCGAGTTCAAGAAAAAGGATGTTCATGTAGTACTCAACGAACACCCGCATGATGGACTGCGTCCGGAAGAGGATGCCTACGAAGCCTTTGCCCGTGATCTGGGAACAGAATATACACAAAACGGTACTCCTGTATTTGATGCCGGTGATCCCCATTATATGAACCGGTTCATGAAATACGCGCATCAGGAAAGCGATTCCATGGGCGTAGCTTTCTGGTGGCTGGACTGGCAACAAGACTATGCTTATCCTTTGGTACGTGGTACCAGCACCAAGCATCTGCCGTGGCTCAATGAAATTTATTACAACTACTCCATGCGTCCGGCTTATTCGGAAGGCATGCCGGAAAAGACGTTGCGCGGCGCAGGCTTCAGTCGTTGGGGAGGCTGGGGCGACCATCGTCATCCCATCCAGTTTTCGGGAGATGCCGTAGGCAACTGGGAAATGCTGCGCTTTGAGGTGGATCTGACCACAACAAGCGGTAACTCCGGCTGTTTCTTCTGGGCGCACGATATCGGTGGTTTTTACGACGGAATGGACCCGGAACTGTACACCCGATGGACTCAGTTCGGACTACTGAACTCTTCGCTACGCATCCACTCCGTAGCCGGAAAGGACAATGACCGCCGTCCCTGGCTTTGGGGCGAACGTGAAGAAAAGGCCATGCGCCATATTTATCAGCTCCGCTCGCAGTTGATGCCGTATGTCTACTCCAGCGTGCGCCAGTGCCACACGGATATGCTTCCGCTGAACCGAGGTCTTTACATCGAACAACCGGAAGCCGAGGAGTCTTACAAACATCCCGGAGAATTTTATTTCGGTGACCTGATACTTGGTGCTCCGGTAACGAAAGCGGGAACAGGACCGGACAAGACCGTAGAACAGGAAGTATGGTTCCCTGCCGGATGCAACTGGTACAGTCTGTTTACCGGAAAAGCATACGAGGGCGGAAAAACCGCAACCGTATCCAGCCCCCTCGAAGAATCTCCTGTCTTTGTCAAAGGAGGATGGCCTCTGCCCCTGCAACCCGTACGCGAACGGATGGCTTCTGCCCCGCTCGACACGTTGGTGGTCCGCTGCTATCCGGGACAAGAAGGCGACCGGAATACTTATACACTTTATGAAGACGACGGCATTACTTTAGACTATCAGAAAGGTCAATACGCCACCACAGCGCTTACCTATCAGAAAAAGGATGCCGAAACCTCTGTCCAAATAGCTCCTGCACAAGGAAAGTATGACGGACAGGAAAAACAGAGAGCTTACAGAATAGAACTGCCGGGAGTGAAAAACTCAGCGCAAGTATCTGTAAACGGTAAAAAGATCCGTGCCCAGTACTCGGAAGAAATTCAGGGAATCGTCATCCCGATCAAGAAAACGGATATTCGGAAAGAAATACGTATCCGTATCCAAGAAAAGAAAACAGAATAACAGCAAAAACGACTCGCCCGAAAGCCGAAACCTTCGGGCGAGTCTGTTATCATTAAAGTTTTCCAATTTTCACTGCGGAATCTATCTTATCAGTCCATAAAGCGGTCAAAAATCTTTCTTCGAGCCAATGTACAGGCTCCAATAACACCAGACTGCTCTTTCAAATCCGACAATACAATTTCTGAATCATGATAGATCAAGCTCAATGTATTCTTCCGAGCTGAATTTCGCAACGGAGCCAGCAAAAACTCACCGGCAGCAGCCAATGTTCCGCCGATTACCACCAGTTCCGGGTTCAACAGATTCAACAGAGCAGATAAGTAACGCCCTAACTTAACAGCTATTTCTTCCAAAAGCTCCAGACACAAAGGATCTTCTGCGCAGATAGCTTCTATAATATCTGCCAGTGTCAATTCTTGGCCCGATTCAAATTTTTGCTGCAAAATAGAAGCTTTTCCATTTTTAAGACTTTCCAGAACCATACGATGCAAAGCCATACCAGAAACCTCCGTCTCCAAACAGCCTTTCTTACCGCAATGACACAAAATCTCATTATCAAAAACATTACAATGCCCCAATTCTCCAGAAAAGCCTGACCTGCCGGTATATACTTCACCATTCAAAATAAAACCGGCGCCAAGGCCCCAACTCAAATTGATAAAAATGACATTCTCATACCCTCTGGCACAGCCGTTCAACTGTTCTCCATAAATCATGGCACGGGTGTCATTATCAATTGTCACCGGAACTTTCAACTGATCGGAAAACCATCTGGTCAAAGGAATATCCGTCTGGTTGAATCAGCTGTAACTGTAACCGCTTATCGGATTTACCCGCCCTGGAATATTGATACCTACATTCAGAATCTTTTCTTCGCATAAATGAGAATTCTGAATAAAATGTGCAATATACTGGCAGACCTGATCCCGAGCCATATCACTATTTTCAAGATGATAAGGCAATTTCATGGAGAGCTGTTTCAGTTCTCCGGAAAGATCCATAATTCCGATATTCAGTTCAAAAAGATGAACATCAACCCCGATAAAATAGGCTATATCCGGATTCAGTCCGTAAAGCGTAGGCGGACGTCCTTCAGTAGTCTCTACTTTTCCATAGTTCAGAATATACCCTTCCGTACACATGTCCGAAAGTGCCTTGGTTACCGTAGGAACACTCAGTTTCAGTTCACGTGCCAGATTAGGAATTGTTGATGTCTTATGATGGGCATAATAAGAGATTATCCTTCTTTTAATCAAGATATTCTTATTTCCGCTTTCCTGTTCTTTTAATAAATCAAGTAACATCTGTTTTTTTATAATAATAGCGATCTCATTTGGAGAACCCAACTTTTTACATTTCAGTTAAAAAGCCGAATCTAAGTAAACAAAGTTAATACATTTTTAGTAACCAACATGATTATTGTTCCTTAAATTGATTCTAAAACCCTCCAAGTCTTTATGATCATAGGAAATTCACTTGACAACTCCTTTTACGACAACCTCTGATAAGGCAGCATTTTTATTATGGAAAAAGCGAACACGAATAAAACGTCCTGTATCCTGCAAATCAGAAAAAACGACACAGTCTGTAACAGCATCAACATTATTTCCCTGTGATGTATTAATTTCTGTCCAGTCCCTCTGATTCTCCGAACATTCGATTATAAAGGCTCTATCTTCTTTTGATGGAAATCTTATCTGAATTTCCTTCAACATCAAAAGTTTCTCCGTATCTAGCATCCAATAGGGAGCTTGATCTTCATCCGTAGCCTTCCAATAAGTACGAACATTACCATCAGCAGCCATACCCGGTACATGCTCTGCTTCACTGCTACTGGCAAAAACAGGATTATTCCGACCAAAAGTCTGAATTATATTCTCATTCATAGAACGGACAAAACGCTTATAGGGACGCTCTTTATAATAAGAGTCTCCAATTTCATGAAACGGATTCTCACCTTCAAATTCAATTTCTATACGTGCTTTCTTTAACCCCTCAGAACTTGCCTCAAGAATGGTTTTTCCCGAAAAATAAGAACGGAAAGAAATAGCGGCCTGACCATCCATGATACGAATGTCACTGTCTTTCTCAAATCGAATCGTACGTCCTGTAGGAAATTCTCCTGGTCCGGATATAACTTTCAACTCAACAGTCGGTGCACAAGAAATGATATTTCCGGTCGTATCACAAACAGAAATCCACAATAAAACATCATCCGTTCCATCAGTTTTAACTTTTTTAGTCTTACTTGCTTTTAAATTCAAACATATCGGTTCACCGGCAACCGGCCACTTTGGTGGAGCAATTCCCGCATAATTATTCCGATACCAGTACCAAGAACGCTTTGGAATACGAAAATAGTCTACAATTCCCATTTTGCCCAACGCACTACCGGCAATACTTCCATGATCAAATCCACACCAAATAGCTTGTCCACAACGCCAAGGAACTCCCTTCCAGCCTTCATTACGCTGCAAATCTCCCCAACCGGGTGAATATTCCCCCGGACGGTCTGCTGTTACGCTTCCATATTCAGACACAAGGTTTGGAATTCCCGGATTTTGAAAATCAGGTTGAGTCGCACCATCTCCATTATAACCGGCAATATCTCCGATTTTATCAATCCGTTCGTCTCCCAAAGGCCGTTGAGCCCCTCCTATTGCCGCAGGTCTTGTCGAATCCAAACGATGACTCAAATCCACCATTTGCCGTAACAAAGTACGAACATCAGGCATTACTTCCGGGGCTGAAAAAAAGACCTCATTTCCCATACTCCATACGACAATAGAAGGATGATTCCGATGAATGCGTATCATTTCCTCCAATTGTCTGAATATACTTCTCTTAAAGGCTTCCTGATGCTTCTCATTTGTAGGATAAGCACTGCTGTCCCAATAACCATCCTCTTTAAATCCTCCAATCCCCCAAAAAGGAGCTTCGGACCATAGTAAGATACCAGCTTCGTCACATGCCTGAGAAAATGCGGGTGCATGTGGATAATGAGAGCCACGGATTAAATTAAATCCTGCTTCCTTCATCATATTTACATCTCTGCGCAAAGCCATATCTGTCACAGCATCTCCCCAGCCAGCCTGATCCTGATGTACATTAACTCCCTTTATCTGCAAAGGTTTTCCATTAAAAAAAAAGCCGTTCTCCGCAGTCCATTCAAACCAACGGAAACCAAAAGGAGTTTCTACACAATCCACCAACTCATCATCATGATAGACATACGTGATTAATTTATATAGATAAGGAGTCTCTGGAGCCCATAAATGAGGCTGTAAAACAGGAGGAGTAGACTGCACTATTTTTTTACTCTCACCTGCTGCAATCTTTTCGGTAGTCTGTACTTCTGTCACAAGCTCCCCGTTTTTATCTAAAACATGCGTCTGCAATCGGATTTTCCCATTTTTTCCACTTTCATTAGATATTTCTGTTTCTATCATTACAACAGAACTTCTACCATGATTCTTTTCCAATTCAGGTGTTGTAACAAAAGTTCCGCACCAAGTGACATAGCAATGTTCCTTTTTCACCAACCGAACATTTCTATAGATACCCCCACTGAACACATGCTCACCAGCTCTTGGTGCAACATCCGGCTTCCATAAATTATTCACCCTGACTGCAATCTGATTTTCTCCCAATTTAATGCAGGATGAAATATCAACAGAAAAGCCCGTATATCCCCCCACATGAGTTCCAGCCAGTTTACCATTCACAAAGACCTCTGCTTCTTGAAACACTCCATCAAATTCCAGAAAAAGCTTCTTTTTTAAATCATCCAAATCCAGATTAAGACATTTTCGATACCAGCCATAACCTACATAGAAGTCTTTGGACATAAAATAGGGAATACTGAACGAATGAGGCAATCCGACGTTCTCCCAGGAGGAATCGTCAAAATCACTTCTTGTAGCTAAACTATCATCCCCTTGAAAAAATTTCCAACCAGAATTAATCAGCAAAGTTTCTCTAGGTGTATTTTTCCCCTGTAAGAAAAGAACATTATTCCAAAATAGAAGAAGGAATATGCTAATTACAAATGATTTCATGATATAGATCCTAATTTTAATAATTTACCTATCAATATAGGTACTTCTTTTGGGTTTACAAAAAAACAGCTTTTATTTTATCATCATTTTACGTATTTCTGAACCGGACTGGAATAAATAAATTCCTTTTTGAGTGGGGCGTTCAAAAAGTTCACGTCCATCTACCGTAAACCATTTTTCAATATCGGAAAAAGAATGTTGCGGAGTATGGACACGGGTTGCATCTTCCTCTTCCTGTCCCCAAAAGGTAAAGGCAAACTGGCAACCGGTATCCGTTGTGTTCAGGCCTTCTCCCCAATTATAAATCTGATAACCGAGTCCCCCATTAGTCTGATTCATCTGACTACTACCGCTGACAATGATATAATACCCTTCTGTGTCGGCAGACTGCAACTTCCATCCTCTTTCCGGTTCTTCGGTAACAGTATGCAATGGAGTATTATTGGGTGCCTCAGGTGAAATAAATGTCTGATCCTGTCGGTTCACCAGATTAAGATCCCCGTCTGCACGTTCTACCAGCTTCCAAAGAACCGCATCGGAATCCTGATTCTGCGCTCCGATCAAGGAATTATTATCTCCTTTTGACGTAACAAACAGATTATCCCGAAGCGGAGTAGAAATCTTATACCAATAGAACACCTTATCTGAACTTATTTTCGGATAAGCCGGCAGACTGGTACGTTCTATCTTATATTTGCATCCCGTGTCCGTTGTATTTTTTCCTCCTCCCCAATTGAATATTTTATATCCTTGCTGAGCATTATTGGTCTGATTCCATTGAACGGAACCGGAAGTCAGGATAACCAATCCTTTCTCATCCGAAGCAGAAACAGTCCATCCCCGATCAGGCTCAGCCAAAGACATTCTTAAGGGTGAGTTTTCCGAAGCATCAGGAGATACGAATCCACCATCGGCTGCATTGACAATATTATAAGTACCATCTCTCCGAAGTTCAAATTTCCAGGGGGCAGATTTACCCGCCTCCGTTATCCCCACCAGTTCCTTTCCGGAACCTGGTGAAGAAGGATAACGATTTCCTCGCAAAGGAGTACTCAGGACATACCACACCTCTTCTGCATCGGTAGAAACTACCGGCTGATTGATTTCAGCTTGCTGCATCTGATTCTTCAGAGAACCCAGCAGATTCTGTAAGTCCTCTTTCTGTTTCCTGCGCTCGGCTTCGGACATAGATTCGCCCAAGGAAGCATAGACCTCTTCCAATTTTATTTTCAAAGGTTGTGCCAGAGCCTCATCATAATAACCGACCTCTTCTGCTCTGAAATTCTCAGCGACATATCGAAACAAAGAATCCACATAGACAGAGAGTTCCTGCGAACTGTCGTCCATAGATTTGGAAGGCGAATAAATCAATCCATCTACCGCATCCTTACCTTCCGGATCAGTAATTACAAACGTGAATTGCCATTTGTCTCTTCCTGTTCCCCCACTGCTGGCATGCGGCAACTTCATAAAGATCTTATTCCATCCCTGCTTCAAAGTCAAAGGAACAACCGGACGTGCCGTAAAATTCTCATTGGTCAATCCTTCGGTAGCATGATCCTGCAAAATATTCTTTCCAGGCTGTTTCCATTCCGGAGCGGCAATCTCCTGATCATTCACCCAAAGACGCGATCCTCTGCGGTCCCAACATCCCTTTTCCGGAGCTTTCTCATTGCCTGAGCGGCTATAAGTATAAAACTCCACCTGAGCCCCCACTTTCTGTGCTACGGGAGAATAAACATAAGTCCAAGCATAAGCCGTCAATCCGTTATCGGGTGATGAATAGAAAGAAGGTACACGCGGATGCCAGATATGCTTCAGATAAATACCGGCACCGGTAGCCACAGATGAAAAATACTTCTTACCGTCATAATCAAAGGAAATAGGCAACAGATCACTGCCATCCGTTTCAGGCGGCAAAACCTTTTGAAGGTCTCCGCCATTCGGAAATGGATCCGTAATCCTCCACTTCACGTTACACTGGCGCACATAAGGAATCGGCTCGTCTTTCAAGGAATGATTCTTATGGAAGAGAAAACGCCGCTCCCAATCAGCAAATTCCTCATATTCTTCACCAGACGAAGGTAAAGAAGTTCCTCCAGTCTCGATATACTGTTTTCCGCCACCAATCCAAGCTCTTTCCGCCGTAGCCAGTGCGTTGGCATACAAATTATTTTGGCGCACGATATCTTCCTGAGTTTCTGTCTTGGTATCATTCCATATAGCTGTAATTGTACCGGCGATATCCTCATTTCCTTTCTCTTCATAATAAATATTGCTTTTATAAATACCGACAACATCGGCATATACATCAAAATGATTGATGTAATTATAACGGCAGTCAATATTCGGAATACCGGAAACCTTCTGACCGGAGCTGGCCCACATTTGCGTCATATCCGCCACTGCCGTAGTCGGAGGACCGGAAACCAGACGATTCCAGACAACAACCTTCCGTCCCTGTCCTCTGACATAGGCTGCCATTGTTTCCAAGAAATTCGGATAAGTGATTCTTACTTCATCACCTCCAATATGAATATAGGGTGCCTTAGAAAAGGTACGGATCACCTCATCAAGAATATTTTTCAAAGCAGCTATCCCTTCATCACTCTGCATATCAAACCCCATAGCCTTACGGAAAGCATCGCTATGCCCCGGCATATCTATTTCCGGAATAACAGTTACCCCACGTTCTGCCGCATAGTCCTGCAATTCGCGACATTCTTCCTGAGTATAATAACATCCCGGATAACGGACCATATTCTCGGAAGCCGTGAGTTGCGGATAGGCCTTTACTTCAAACCGCCAGGCCAGCTTTTCTGTCAAATGCCAATGAAAGACGTTAATTTTAAAACGGGAAAGTAAATCAATCTCCTTTTTCAGTTCTTCTATACTGACAAATGAACGGCCTACATCGTGCATCAGTCCACGAAGTTTGAAAGCCGGCCAGTCAGTTATAGTAAGCGACTCCAAAGCAGGAGTAGCAGAATCATAGCCTTCTGCTATCTGTTGCAGGGTCTGCACGGCACGAATCACTCCCACTTCTGACTGAGCCTTTATAGAAACAAGGTTCTTTTCTATCTTAATCTGATAAACTTCGCTCTCAAAACTCGGAAGCAGATAATCATAACTTCCTGGAATTTCTGTACAAAGTTCCACCTGGATACGTGCCTCTGCTCCATCATCTAAAGTACACTGATGCTGTTGCAGAAACAGTTTCAACAGGGCACAGTCCGTTGGATCTTTCAATGCAACAGACCGATGCAGAAGAAATGATTCATTTTCTGCAAACATTTCGATTTGCTGGGGGCGAGGCAACAAATCTTTTACCTTACCTTCCGTATAAACAGGAAAAAGTAAAGCAAACAAAAAAGACGTAGATAACTTTATTTTCATAATTCCATATCTTATTTAAAAACTTCTGATTTAAGAATCAGAAAAGACAGTCCTATTTTACAAGACTGTCTTTCCTGACTGATCAGTAAAAATCTATTTTATGATAAATTTATGTCCTCCCTGAATATAAGTTCCCTTTTGGAGAGGAAGTACCCGCCTCCCGGTCAAATCATATACAGGATATTTTTTCTGTGCATCCGGAGAAAGTAGGTCCACCTCTGTGACCACCTCTGTAGGCTCAACAAACCATTGTGAAGCCTCCGAGGACATTGTCCAAGGCACCAGTTTACCCGAAGCATCCAAATGTATGGAAGCATAGGATGCATTCACTCCATTGTTACAGGTCACTGTGCTTAACCCTTTCAAGGTTGAACTGACAGAAAAAACTCCGGCCCCGGTGACAGATTCTGTTACTGGTATTTCGGCATATAAATCCGGAGTTGTTCCAATATAAAATTCATTATCCTTACAGATTACACGATATCCTTCTGAGGACTCATCTTTCTGAAACAGAAAAAGCTGACGCGGATCTTCCCGCTCTAAGAGAGACGCACCCATGCCCTCCGGATCGAGTACCAAATACAGCGTTCCTTCCTGACGTTCCGCATTTCGCAAACGATAATACTTTCCAGACTCAATTTCCACCAGTTCGGCTGCCTGTACCGCCTGATTGAATGCCTCATAAGCCACTTTTGACGGCTTTTCCAGATATTGCATTCCTGCCTTTTCAATTGCCGGTGCACTGGTTTCCTTGATATTTCCGACATTCTTTCCGATATATTCCCGGATATCATCCAGTTTCTCCTCAAAACCATCCCGAACAATATCATCCGCAGTCACGTCCTCATCATACACATACAAACTGTCAGTAATGGTTTCCAGACTATAGTTCTTATAGATAATGCTATAGTCACGGCCATAGGTAGATTCTTCGAACAGGAAGCCTATTGTGTGGTCTGCCTGCAAAGTCATTGTCGAATAGCCGGAATTCATCACACTGGCCTGATGCTTTCCGTCCCATTCTTTTGCAAAATGCTCCGGATCGGAAAAATCTTCAAGACTTTCCAGTTCTTTATAATAGATGCCGACATTAGAACGTCCTGGTCCGAAAGGTACTGACTGCAAGGCCACAAACACTTTTTTCTGATCGGATTTACGACGCGCCGGAACAATCATGATTTCTCCGTTACAGCTGTTTGACTGTGCTGTGACTCCCTGATTGGATTCTCCGGAGAATGCCATGGTACCCCAGCAGCCCAATGCCTTTTCACTGTCAGAGAAAGAGAATATATTATAGTATCTTCCTCCGCTACAACGTGAACTGATCAATACGCTTCCATCCGGAAGTTCTTCCGCCTTAGGCTCGTCACCGCCACTTGGAATGGCCGGCACATTCGGATCACCCAAAACTTTCCATGTATCACCAAAGTCATCAGAATAAATCACGTAGTTGCAGTTGACTCCATTGACATCTTTCACCAGAACAGCCGCATACAAACGATAATAATCCTTCACCTTGGTCCATCTACTCTGATGAATCTTACCGGAACCGATAAACATGGCCCGCACCGGTCCGCGTTTACTCTTGTCAAACTGAGCATATATACTCTCGGCAATATCTTTCGGTTCTGCCCAAGTCGCTCCGTTATCTTCACTATGGAACACCGCAATACCCTGATGATGATCTCTTGTTCCAGCCGGGAAACTTACATTTCCGGCACAGCTCATCAGCAACACACGGTCGCTCTCCCTGTCGGCAGTAATACAAGGATCACCGAATGCCACCCAGAAATCGCTTTTACCTGCTTCCGCATAATTGGCTCCCAAACCTTCTACAACAGGAAACAGCTCACCCCAGGTCTTTCCGTTGTCTTTTGAAATACGGGCATGCAAATCAATTCTGCCATTCTTGACTACACCGATATCCTGTCCGCTATGACGATAATCGGCCACTGCAATCACATCTCCGTTATGCATTCTGGTTATGGCAGGAATGCGATAAGGAATTGCAGCACCGGCAGCTGTTGTAAAGATCTCTACACGTGGCTCCTGCGGACGGTTATCCTTGATGACATGTACCCGGAAGTTCTTAAATATAATACCCTTGTTCGCACCACTCAAGGTAAAGATGGCCACAGACTTATCCAAGCCACTCACTGCCACCGACTGATCTTCCGTTTTTGAAGTATAGGTTTTTCCATTAACAGTCAGCGTAATCGGCGTGCCATTGTTATGAATACAGAAATCAAAGGTATATCCCTCAATGATATATCCGGCAGGGACCGACAAGGTATAGTTCTGAGGGCTGTACATTCCCACATATCCCACCAGATTATCTCCACTGGAAGTCATGTTATTATAACCGGAATCAAAGGTAAGCCGTGGTGAATCGCTTGTGCTCTGCCAGGTCTTGTTCCAGTCGCCCTTTCCGGATACAAACTTACCCTGAGCCATACTTACCGTAATCGAATCTCCCTGTTCCGGTCTCTCCTGATCATCATATTCCAGATCTGCTATTTCCGATGCGGAAAGTACTCTGTTATAAAAACGTACAGAGTGAATCGTGCCTTTAAATGTAAACTTGCTGCGCTCCTCCGTAACGATACCTCCCAGGAAGAGGCCGGTTACTCCAGGTACATTTCCAAACACACGGTAGCCATAAGCTCCCATACCCGAAACGGTACGATCCAGTTTTCCGTCGGTATAATAAGCGTATGTCTCAGTCTCTCCGTCCATGGTAATCACCATTTGCTTGCGTTTTGAGAAGTCAATGCCACTCTGAGTGTACCATCCTTTCAGATTATTGTCGCCAATATATTTCACTCCATATCTTGTGCGTTCCTGAAGAACTACTCCAAAATAGTTTTCCTTATTCTCATTACTGCTTGCTACCAGAAAAGCCGTATCTACCGGTAAGGATTCGGAAGTAAAGTCAATCACAACACTCAACGTTCTTGCCTTCATCACCTGTTCGGCATCGGCATCTGGAATTCGGAACGGTGCAGTACCGTCCATTTCTATATTTGTATAGGTTAACATCGGTTTTTCATCTACAGCCGGTTCTTCTGTTGGCTCACCGGCTTCGCTCAAGGCAAACTGGCATCCGGAATCTGTACGGTCTGTTCCAGTCTGGTTTCCACTCCAGTTATAAATTGCATAATTCTGGTTCTCTCTGGTCTGATTCAATTCCACGGTTCCACTCGTAATGATATAGGTACCCGGCGCATTGGAATAACTCAAGGTCCATCCTTTCTCCGGTTCATCTTTTTGAGTAGACACGGCAGCATTGTAAGCCGCATTCGGATTGAGATAAGAGTGATCCGCACGGTTCACGATATTATACTCTCCGTCCTTTTCTCTCTTCTCAAACTTCCACATGGCCCGTGCATAGTTCCGATCCACATCTCCTACGAGCGCATTTCCTGCTCCATTAGAAGTAAGGTAACGGTTATCACGGTTAGGAGTATAGATCTTATACCAGTATTCCTCTCCGGCTGTGCTGACTTTTGGCTGGTTGATGCCCTGCATCGCTTCTTCTTTCAACTGTAACAGTTGAGCAGCCTTTTCATTCAACTCTTCTACGACATTCTGATCCTGACTCAACATCTTCTCGGCCAGAGACACGGCCTCTTTCAGTTTCAGTCCTTTCTCCGGATCAATCTCTCCCACCTCTTTTCCAAAACGGAGTTTCTTGGATTCAATAACTACGTCTGCCAGATTCTGACGGGCAGAAATCAAAGCATATATTTTTTCCGCTTCCTGTTCAGAAACAGGATTCACATCATCCCCCATATACCGGGCCAGTATTTGGGCCAATTTGACATAACCCTTTCCATACAGATAATTACCGGTAAAATAAGCGCTCCGTGCCGTATGGTTATCAGCCATTTCCGTATACGTATCCACATAAGTTACCTTTTCATATTTTCCGGCTATTTCCTTCAACATCTCATTAAAGGGCTCTGTACGGCTCGTATTGGTAGCCGATGCAGCAAACGGCAAAACTGACTGAATATAAATTTCAGTATTGGGCGCCAATTCACGCACCGCCTGTACCATCTTATCGTATGAATCCTTGAGTGTTGCCAAAGCGGTATTCCCATTAATATCAGCAGCACCTACAGAAAGAAATATTTTCTGAGGTTCTTCATTATCACTGCGTCCTTTCAGAATTACAGGAATTTCCCGCGTTACGTCTGCGATTCCCAGTCCGGGCCATCCCCAACCGGTACCTCTGTTCTTTATCTTACCACTTCTGAACAGTTCATGCCATTCTCCCCCATGAATCACTTCATCGCCAATCAACAGAATATCTTCAGAATCCACCTTCTGCATGCCAAAAGCACTGAGTCGCATGCCATACGAACCACCCAATCCTCCGGTCTGATTCTGCGCATCTTCAGGATAGACACATGAAGAACCTACATAACCGGCAATGGTATTACACCATATTCTGTAGCCCGTAGCACTCAGATGCAAGCCATCCAATGTATGTGTATTGTTTTGGCTTACACTCAACAGTTTGTCCCATAAATCTATGTAAGTTACCTCAAAATCACGGCAGATATTCTTCAACGAATCATTGGTTTCTTGTTGAAGCTGCAGATTTCTCTGCCGACTTGGCAAAATACTCTGTACATAAATCTCTGTTTCTGGAGATGTCTTTTGAATATAATCAATAATCAGGCGGGCATTACCTGCCACATGAGCCGCATTATTGATACCGGAAGTACCCAAATCATTGGTACCGATCATAATGAATGCCTTCTTGGGATTTCCGGCAATCATAGACTCCAGATTGTTCACCACCTCATCACTGACTGCTCCTGAGGTTCCGCGATTGATTACATTATGATTATCAAAGGCCTCGCACCACTCATGCATATTCGTGATGCTATTCCCGATAAACACAATCTGCTCACCGTTAGTAGGCAAGACTTTAAAACCGTCGTAACGATGGTTTCTGAAGGCCTGGTCTGCTTGAGCAGTCAATCCTCCCAAAAGGAAACAGGCCAAAACTATTGTCCATTTGTTTTTCATGTTAAAAACACTTTTTGCTCTGTACATTTTCTGATACAGAATGCTGGTTCATAATAAAAGATAAAGACTCAGATTATATGATTTAAATTTTTAAAGCCTCACATAGTAGCAAAAAGATTTATTTTTCACCCTACTTAATAAAATATTTTATTTAATAAGGCAAATATAACCCATATTCTATATAAAAGAAAACTAAAAAAGAAAATTACATCATTTTTAATTAAACAAACATTCTTTTACACTCAGTTTGCCTATAAAAGAAAAAAGATATGGAAAAGACTTCTCATCTACAAAAATACCCCGGAGACTGTACTTGAATCAGCATAGCCTCCGGGGTATTTTCTCTCTTAAACTATTTCTTTTGTCGTCCTTTGCCGTATGTTTACCAATTACTCCGAGCAGAGTAATAAATTATCTTCCTGAAGATAATTTAAAATGGTCAGCATGATTTTTCAAAATGATCAGTATGAAAAATCAAAACGATCGGCACAAAGTTCCAAAGCATCCGGATAAGGATTCATTGAACCATGCTACCCGACTTATTTCTACTTGTTAATCATTCTCAGCCAACCCGGCAAAATGCAGACACCACCTATCAGATAAGAATAATAGGTAATGATGCGCCACAGACAGGCCACTACCAGAGCCGTTCCGGCCATAGAAAAGAAATCACTGTAATAAGACTGGAACATATATTCTCCGAAACCGCTTCCTCCGGGAGTGGGCGTTACTACCAGCACCATCCAGATGACCAACTGACGGACAAAAGCCAGAATATGGTCTCCACCGGTTGTAAAGCCGTAAAGCAAGGCATTCACCACCCAATAACGGGAACACCAGGCCCAGGCCGTAATCAGAAAGCATTTGAACCAGAAAGTGCGCGACCGTTTGCTGATTTCCTCCGAACTGGTAATCAAGTCCTGTCCGAGCTTCTCTACAGCCGGTTTCCATCTTCGCAACAGAGGTAAAGAAAACAACCCCTTGAGCATATTACTGATCCACACGGCCTTATGGAACAAAGCAACATAGAGGATCAGTGTCCACAGACTCACCACGGTTACTACGGCAATAAAGACAAACTGGAAGCCGGCATCCAAAGGCATGGAAGCCGGAAACAAAATGCCGGTAGGCACCAGAAGGAGCACCACAATACTGGCCAAAGACAAAAACAGTTCGTCCAAAAACAGATTGGCAATCATGATTGAGGTTCCCTCTCCCCCCGACAGTCCTTCCTGATGCAGGTAAACGGCTATCAGACTGCTGCCTCCCACTGCCGAAGGCGTAGCTGCCGAAGTAAACTCACAGAGCATGTTCACCCGGAAGGCCTGCTTCCAGGAAAGTTTCCGTCCCACCAACACCTTGAAGCGTTGTGTCAGGGCAAAATTCTGGCAAAGCATAAAGAATACAGCCAACAGAATACCTGTCCACATGCGGGCCGTGGGACGCAGCGTTTCGAAAAGCGAAGGGTCAAACTCCTTCCAAAACAGATAGCCGATTACCGACAGTCCCAAGACAATCGGAATGGCAATATAAAACGGATTGAATAAAACTTCATTCTTCATAAAAGGAATGGATTGAAATAGAACACTTGCATTTTCCGTTCACCTTATTTTCTGGAAAAACGGTTCATCAGATTACGGTAACGTTCGGCCACCTCGCCGGCAATATCTTCCCACGAACGAGCCAATGAGTCGGATGCTCCCTGTGCCACCCGTGCCAGCAAATCAGGATCCTGTAAGATAGAGCGAATCCGTCCGGCATACTCTTCGGTATTCTCTGTGGTCAGGAACCCGTTCTCTCCGTTTCGGATAACTGCCGAAGCGGTCGATCCTTCCAGCATCAGCGAAGGGGTATGCAGAGCAGCGGCCTCGCGCACCACCAACGGAGCATTGTCATAACGCGACGGAAACAGAAACAGATCGGCCGCCAGATAATAACGGCGCAACTGTTCGCGTTCGATAATGCGCCCCAGAAAACTTACCCGATTCTCCAGTCCCAGATGCCGGGCCAGCTCCTGCAAGGCCGAAGCTGCATATCCGGTGCCGATAAAGAACATCCGGAAAGGCATGTCTTTCAGCAATGCCACCGAACGAAGCAGAAAATCCAGATTCTTTTCATAGATATGCTGTCCCACAAAGAGCAACAGGGGTTCGTCTGCCTTCAGGCCCAACTGAAGACGTACCTGTTTGCGCTCCTCCTCCGAAAAGGTACCGGCAAAATCATTTCCATTGTCCACCACTTCAATCTTTCCACGATAGCCATACTCACGGAGCGTTTCCTCTACTGAAGCCTGGGGAATCCACACTTCGTCGGCCTGATTATAAAAGTCCACCACATCGCGTATCAGATAATCCACGACAGCCTTGATGGGCATAAAGCGCTCAAAATCGGCACGATATTTGGAATGAAAGGTAGCCACCATAGGGATATGCCGCATACGAGCCTGTTGCAAAGCCAGTTTTCCGGAAGAAAAAGGACAATGCGCATGTACCAGAGAAAAGGGCAGTTCATTCAGAGATTTCCGGATGTGGCGGTCAAACTGCGGAAGCCCCATACGATAAGGATTCCGAAAGATCAAAGGGATGGAACAATAACGCAACACCGGAAACGGTTCCCGGTCTTCATACTCATCTGCCGAAGGGGTCACCACACAAACCTGCTCCCCTTTCTGATGCAGCCAGTAAGCATAATTACGTGTAGCTACAGAAACGCCATCCATCACCGGAGGAAAGCAATCATTGAATATTCCGAACATTTAATTTATACACATTAATTTATTATCAATCATCATTACATTGCAAATATACAATTTTTCTCTACTTGTATCCCTTTTTTCTTTTCTTATGTTCTGCTGTTCATACAAAGGGCCGATTCTGCCTTGAATTTTTCTTAAACAAACGGCAATCCTGTGACAATTCAGTAATAGGAAACAAACATAATATTCATTTATGTGCCTTATTTCTGTAATAACGGTATTCTAATTTTGCAGCGAATAACAATAACATCTTTTTACGGATATGAAATCATTCAAACATCTTTTATTCAGCTCTGCCCTGCTGTTGCTGACCGCTTCTGCCTCGGCACAAAGCAATTCCTCATTCTTTAATCAGGAACTTATTGTTAACGGAAGTGCCGATCAGTTTGATTCTTCCAATGAACTTCTGAACTGGAAAATCAAGGATGGCTACAAATACAGCATGACCGCCAAACAATACAAGAATGCTGATTTCAGCAATGAGCATATCCCAAGTGGCGAAAGCGCTGACTCTTGGCTTTTCTGTGGAAAAGGAAACGGTTTATTCGACAGTTCCCCCTCGGCATCCTATCAGGACATCAGCATTCCTGAAAGCGCCTGGGAACTGATTGACAACAGTCTGACCACAGCCTATATGTCAGCCAAAATCGGAGGCTATGAAAAGCAGAATGACCATATTCAAATCATCTATTCTTTTCAGGACCAGAATAATTCTCCCTTACAGGAAATCACACTCGGACCGGTAGAAGCTGATGAACGCAACAATACAACCCAACTTCTGGAAAAGGCCCAGTCTGTAACGGTTCCCGCCGGTACCCGAAAAATTCAGGTCACTCTGATTGCAACAGAAACAGATTGGGGAAGTGATGTGGACGGTTATGCAGACCACATCAGCCTGATTATAAAAAGCAATATGCTCCCAGCCGGTATTTCTGTTTCTCAAACACAGTTTACGCAAGGTGATGCGGTAAGTATCCAATATACGAATCTGCCGGCAGGAGCACGAATTGAGCTTTACAAAGACGAAGCCATGCTTCCGCTCAATCAGATTAAAACGATAGAGGGAGATCTGTTCAATAATTCCGGAAACTTTGATCTGGCAAACACTCTGGAACCGGGAAAATATACCGTAAAGACTATCAGCAGCGAAGAAAAGGAACTCACCGACCCGTTGCACTTCATGGTCAAGAACAAGGAGTACGTAAAAGGTGACAAAAATATCTTTGTCATGAGTGATATTCACGTGATGAGTCCGGAATTGCTGGTACAGGAAGGAAGTGCCTTTGAAGAATATCTGGCCACCGACCGCAAACTGCTCGTAGAAAGCGAACGGATATTGAAGACCATCGTAGATTCTGTCTTAAACAAAAAGCCGGAACTGGTGCTGATTCCGGGCGATCTGACTAAAGACGGAGAACTCAAAAGCCATCAGTTGGTTATAGAACAGCTGAAACGCATTGCCGCACAGGGTATTCAGGTACTGGTCATTCCCGGCAACCATGATGTAAACAATCCTCACGCACTTATCTACAACGGAAGCCAAACCGAGTATGCCGAAACGGTTTCAATGGAAAAATTTGCCGAGCTATATCAGGATTTCGGCTATGGGAAGGCCTATGCACGTGACAAGCACTCGCTAAGCTATGCCTTCGAGGCTTACGACAATCTGGTTATCATCGGTATAGATGCCTGTAAATATGAAGAAAATACCTTTATCAATCAGGGAGCGGCAGAAGATGTGTGCGTCACCGATGGGCGTATCAAACCCGAAACTCTCTCCTGGATCTGCCAGCAGGCTTATGCCGCCCGCCAAAAGGGAAAGCGTGTACTGGCCATGATGCACCACAATCTGGTGGAGCACTTCAACCAACAGGCCAGTATCGCCGCCCCTTATGTTGTGGAGAATGCCGCGGCCATAAGAGATTCGTTCATGAATGCCGGCATCCATACGGTTTTCACCGGTCATTTCCACATCTCGGATATAGCCAAGGACTACAATGCCAATAAAACCGATTCCATTTTCGACGTGGCTACCGGCTCTACCGTAACTTATCCATGTCCTTTCCGCCAAGTAAAACTGAACGAAGACAACACACTGATGGAAATCAGCAGCCATCTGCTCCGCCGCCTTCCGGGAACAGAAGAGCACGATATCCATTTCGACGCCTATGCCCGCGAAAAGCTTGCCAGCGGCATTGCTCCAATGGTAGACGGATTGATTCATGACTACTGGCCATATATTGAACAGAAATTCGATGAGATTGAAGCCAGTCTTCCACTGCCAGGCATTCTCGTGCGCCCGGAAAGTCCGGAAGCACTCAGTGCCATCGTGATTGACTGCTTTGAAGAAGTCGGCATCAAGACTTATCTCACTTTCTCGGAAAGCAACGAACATCTGAAAAAGACAGATCATCTGATGGAAGAAATCAAGGCCGGTGTGGACAAAGCCATGAAATCCCTCATTGCCGGCTGGGCTCAAGAATTAGCCAAAGACAAGGTGCACGAAATGCTTTACCCTATGTTGGAGGAGGTTGTCGGCAGTATCATCGAAAACAAGACCAACAAGGGTACCGACCGTGAAAATCTGAGCAACGACCTGTTCTTCAATATTGAATATCCACAACTGGCCGGTCTGCACGGTGACGGAACCTTTGAGAATCCTTATACTGACCATGATGTCGCTCTGCTTGCCCCCTATACTTCGGGATGGTTCATCGGCGAAGTACTCGGTTCTTACAATGAGGACGGCAGCATCAACAGTAGTGAACCGGCTCGCAGCAACTGGGCCGTAGGTGAAAAAGATAACATCATTCCTGTGGAATTGCCCGAAGGATGCATACAAACAGCTGTAAATGCACAGGAGCACGACATCATCGGAAAAACCATTCGTTTCTACGGACAAAAGGGAATTTATATGAATCAGGCCAATGGTATCTGTAAAGTCAGTCAAGTTGCCGACCTTTATACACTGAATATCAGCAATGCCGGATACACTACCTATTATACGGACCATGCTGTTATTATTCCAGAAAAGACAAAAGCCGGCATTATTACTCAGGTTTCCGATACCCAAAACAGCATCTCTGTTGACTGGAATTATCCGCAAGGTACCACCATTCCTGCCTTTACCGGAATGATCGTTCAGGGTGAATCAGGAGAATATCCTTATATTGTCAGCGGTTCTTCTGAAAGTACTCCTGCCGATAACCTGTTGAAAGGCTCTCTCACTAATGCCCCAACGGAAGGCAGCAACTGTCTGTTCTATAAACTGACAACCGGAAGTAACGACCATGTAGGATTCTACTGGGGTGCCGAACAGGGCGGTGCTTTCGAGAATCAGGCGCATAAGGCTTATCTGGCTCTACCGGTCGAAACCGCACAGAACTGCAAGGGCTTCCAACTGGAAGGAGATGAAACCACTCATATTGATGACATACTTCCGGAAAATCAACCTGTAGATGTTTATACTGTAAGCGGTATCTTGTTACGTCATAATGTCAGCCCGAAAGAAGCCCTTCGAGGACTGCCAAAAGGAATATATATCGTAAACGGAAAGAAAATCGTTCTATAAGTATCTTTCAAGAAAAATCCCTCAAAAGGAGCGTTTCAAAACTCCATTAAAAAGAATCGTATTTTACATTCGAAAATTGGAACACTCTTAACTGTAAAATAAAATAGTCGCATCATCACTCAAAATAGAGTTTGATACGACTATTTTATTTTGTCATTATATCATAAACCTTTATAAAAGTCCTTTTAAATACCCACAAAGATGAGCAGCGCATAACCCAGAACAAAACCGACAAAACCGATAATCAGTCCCACCTGTGTCATATCGCGTGTAGTGGTCAGTCCAGTTGAATGAGTCAGTGCGTTCGGCGGTGTAGAAATCGGGAAGAGCATAGCCAAGGAAGTAGACAGAGCCACACCGACCAACAAAGTTTTCACGCCTCCAACGGCATTCAGAGAGTCGCCCATACCTACGGCAACGGCACTCAGAATCGGAACAATCAGATTGGCTGCCGCCGTATTGGAAATAAAGTTGGAAATGAAATAGCCCAACAATCCGGATACAATCAGTACCACCAATGGAATCCAGGTATCAAACGGAATAGACTCTACCAGATGTTCGGCCAGACCGGTCTTGTTCATGGCTACACCCAAAGCAATACCTCCGGCAACCATCCATAGCACACTCCAGTTGATTTCCTTCAGGTCCTCTTTCGTAATGATACCCGTAGCACAGAACACACCTACCGGAATCATGGCTACCACATTAGAGTTCACGCCGGTCAGTTTGTCAAACATCCACAGCAGGATGGTCACCGCAAAAGTACCCCATACGATATAGGTCCGTACTCCTTTCACACCTTTACTCTCAATATGCAGCTCCACCGTCTTGGCTTTGAACGGATAGAGCCAGAGCAGGACACGCCAAGAAATGAGCAGCATCACCACTACATAAGGAAACATCACCAGGGTCCAGTCACTGAAACCTACATTCATGTGCAGGTGCTCGTTCAGATAACTCAGGGCTATGGCATTAGGCGGAGTACCGATCGGCGTACCAATACCTCCCAAGTTGGCCGCTACGGGAATGGCCATGGCCAGTCCGATGCGTCCCTTTCCGTCGGCAGGCAGCGTTTTCAGCACGGGAGCCAGGAAAGTAAGCATCATGGCAGCCGTGGCCGTATTACTCATAAACATGGAAAACAGTCCGATAATCAGCAGAAAACCGAGCAACACATTCTGCGGTTTGTTGCCAAAAGGCCAGAGCAGCCATTTGGCCAACTGCACATCAAGCCCCACTTTAGTAGCGGCAATAGCTAGAATGAAACCACCTAAAAAGAGCATAATCACCGGATCGGCAAAAGTAGACAGGATAGCCTTGTAGCTGACCAGAGAACCGAGTTCCTCTACCGGAGGACCTTCGCGCAGGAAACGCAGACTGCTGTCAGAGATGGTCAGCAGCATGGTTACAATCAGAATCACGGAAGTGGTCCAGGTAGGAATCACCTCGAACATCCACATCAGGGCGGCAAAGGCAAAAAGCGCGATGGTGCGCTGTTCCACAATCGTCAGTCCGTCGATACCGTAAAAGGAAGTCGGCACCAGCCATAAAAAGGCAGTCACAAGTACAATTACCGGCAGCATGATCATCTGCTTTCGGTTCAGCTTCAAAGATTCAAAGCGGGGTGTTGTCATGGTATTTCTTTTTAATAGTAAAACAAAACAGGCAGCCCACGTATGGACCACCTGTTTGCAATATTCGTAAAAAATGATGAAACTTGCAAATTCCCCAAAGGAAATTTATCTGAATTCAAGATGAACTGCTGCATCGTTCTGTTATTCCGGGCGCACGCCCCAGTCACTGATCGTACCCGTTTCCGAAGAGAAACTGGCACCGATGCAGTACAGCTTCCGGTTGTCGGCAACATATTCGCGGGCGTAGCCTTTCTCCTCAATCTGTTGTAAGGCTTCTTCAGCCGTGCCGTCCAGTTTGAACTCAAAGATATAAACATAGTCAGCCGTTTCCAGCACACAGTCCACACGGCCCTGACTCTGCACCTTCTCCACATACACCGTGTACACGCTCACTAGACGCAGGATCAGATAGAATGTATACTGGAAGTAACGCTCCCGCTCCGCCTCATCTTCCTTGCGTCGCATCGTATAGGGAATGCTCGAAAGGAACGAGGTAAACAGAGTATGCACCCGCTCCACATCGCCCTGACGCAAAGCCACCACCAGACTGCGAATCCAGCCACCCGTATTTTCCGCCGGCTTCAGATAAGCAGCCGAAAGCATCGTAAGGAATCCGTTCTTCACCTCATTGTTCGGAAAATCGAGCAGGAAGGTATTAAAGTCCCGGTCATAAGCCTTCACCGTCAGATAACCACTCTGATAAATCATCGGCAGGGGACGTTCCACATCGGCCTTGTAGTCGATAAACTCCTCCGGAGGGTAATACTTGCCTGTCAGTTCGTTCATATTCTCCTTGAAGTGAGAGAGTAAGCGAATCAGATAGGTCGGTGTGCCCGTACTGAACCAATAGTCACGAATACGAAGACTGTCCAATGCATTGAGCAGACTGAACGGATTATAAATATCCGTCATACGGTCGCTGAAGTGATAACCGTCGTAGTGTGCTTTCAATTTCCGGCGCATTTCTTCCGGAGTACATTCGTATTCGGCAGCCATAGCAGCTATCGGTTCCGCAAAATTATGGTCAATCTCTTCCTGCGTAATGCCACACAAAGCCTCGTAACGGGCATCCATACTGATGTCCTTAGGCTGGTTGAACCCGCTGAACACACTGACTTGAGAAAACTTGGTCACTCCCGTCAGCAGCACAAACTGCAAATGGCTGTCCGCTCCCTTGAAGACCGAATAAAATGCTTTCAGAATATTGCGATGCTGATTCTCCAGACCGGTATCCACATCCAGAACATCCAGAATCGACTTGTCATACTCATCGATAAGCACCACGGCACGGCGTCCGGTCTGTTGATGGGCAGCCTCCAGCACATTGATGAAACGAAGACCAACATCCAGAGTTTCGTTGGCTTCTACAGAATATGCACGTTCCCATTTCCGGACATAATCCAAAAGCATCGCTTCCAAAACACCGCTTTTGGTAAAGTTCATTCCATTGAAATCCACATGAAATACCGGGTATACCGCCCACTCCTTTTCCAGGCGTTCCATAGCCAGACCACGGAACAGTTCTTTCCGCCCCAGATAATAGTTCTCTAAGGTTGACACCAGCAGACTCTTTCCAAAACGACGAGGACGACTCAGAAAATAGATTTTTCCCTCATGAGTCAGCTTGTAAATCAAATCCGTTTTGTCTACATACATATAACCATCTTCAATGAGCTGGTCGAAGCTCTGAATGCCTATCGGATATTTCATCATGGTCTTCTCTTTTTGATCTTTACGCAAAGATAATATTAAAATAGAGAATGTTGTCTAAAAAATTCAAAGATTCCGAGACGTATGATTTTCATCAGTCTTTTTTCGGCTCCACATTCAAACGATAGGTCACCTTCAGCAAGGCATAAGACGACAGAGTCTGATAACGGACCTCCGTACGTCCGTAGGCATTGATGGTGTTGCGCACATTGGAGATCTGACGCAACAGGTCGTTGGCCGAAGCCTTGACAATCCAGTTCTTGTTCTTTCCGAAAGTACGCGCAAGACCGACATTCCACACCAGACAATCGTCGTTCATGGAAGGATCGACATATCCCCTACGGCTATACATCGTGATTTTCGTATCGAAATCCAGCTTGCCCGGCAACTGGGTCGTGAAGTCCAGTCCATAAGAAAAATCTGTAGCCTTGATCTTCACAAAGTCGGCACGGTCGCCGTCCACATGACTCCATTTGGCATTGGCCAAAGCTTTCAGACGGGTGCGCCGGGTAAAGCTGTAGGTCAGTTTGAGGTCATTGGTCCAGGAAATGTTTTGCACATTCTGCCTTCCGGTGCCTATTTCCGGAGTGTCAGACACATAATCCACACTATGTCCCAGCCGAAAAGCGCTGGATGCATCCATCGTCAGCTTGCCGTCCTCGTCCAGACGCTGTCCGTAGTTGGCCCCTACGGTAGCCAGCCAGTCGCCATCGGTGTTCAACGGTTGGGTCACCGTCCGTCCGGTATTGCGGTCATACGTGCGGGCCATCACCGTGACATCCCGGTTCCATTCATATCCGGCATTGACAGAATAGATGCGCTGCCGCACAGTGGTCCTCTTTTCGAAACGGGCTCCCACCTGATTGCTTTTCATCTTTCTCAAATCGGGATTTCCCAAAGACACATGCAGCGGGTCGCTGTCATCGCGTACATCGAGCAGATAAAGCAGTGTGGGCGCTGTTTCCCGATAGCGGTAGTTCAGGCTGAATCCGCCATACGCCATCCGCACACTTGGTTCCGGCAAAACATAACGGCGACTTATGGTGCGTGCCTGATTTCCGCGCAAGTCCTCGATTTCCGCATGCAGGAAGCGAAAGTTCGGTGACATACTGAAGCTGAATTTTCCATTCTGCTTTTCACGGCTGCCGAAACGGATCTGCAAATCCTGCCAGAAATTCCGTTCTACGGTATGCCAGGTGTTGTTCAAGTCCACCGCATCCTGCCAGCTGTCGCCGGTACCCCGTAAAGTGTTTTCAAAATCACTCCAGTCCGTGCTGGCCCAGTCGGGCGCCTGCCATCCGTCCACATTTTCCAGACGATAGAGCGACCGTTCGCCGGATTTATATTCAAAGGAGCCTTTGTACGAAAAATCCAGAGTCAGTCCCCACTCCCGGTTCCGGTCGGTCCGGACACTCCGGTTTACCGGCTGAAAGGCCAGAGAGGCATAATAACCGTATTGGGTAACCGGAGCCGTTTCATAACGATTCTGCCGGAAGCCGTCCGTACCGGCAGTAACACCGGCCGCACCGTATTCCGTACGGTCGTCCTGATAACTTTTGTCGCGCGTATTCTTGTAGTTGCCTCCCCAGCGCAGGGTATATTTCTTACCCCACCACGGATCGCGCAGGGAAATGTTTCCGGTAAGTTTGCCTCCCAGTTCCTCCTGAATGCCCAAGGTCATCTGCTGCCGCCGGTTAATCAGGCTTTGCAAGTAGGCCTCACTGCCCATAGGGGCAAAGAAGTCGTCCAGCTCACCATCCGGATATTCGCCTTTTTCATCTGCTCCCAAGGACACCGAACGGCTTTGTGCGTGATGAACCGTGCGCCTGTAATTCAGGGACAGTTCTTTCAGATAGAAAATAAAGTCTTCATTCTTATATTCCATCCAGCCTTTCCATTTCAGATCTGTCTTGTCGTTATGCCGGTTCAATGCCGACTTTCTGTAAATGTTTCCATGTTCCACATAACTTTCCGAACCGGTTTCCGTGCGGAGGTCGCCTTGCGTGCAGACAGCCAGCAAGTCCGTCGCCATCCGGAATTTCCTGCTCTCGTCAAAACTGAATCCCAAGCCGCCAATCTGAACCTTATTCCATTCCATATCCGGATTGATGGCCCAGATAGTTCCCATTTGTGTGGTGGCCCACAGATCGTTGATATTATTCACATTACCAAACAAAGCGATGTTCGATCGGTCGGTATATCGCATCAGGGACAAACTTCCGGCATAGAGTCCGGTGGCCGGTGCGGAAGTTTCCGCTCCCCCCGAAAGGGTTGCTTCCAGCAACCAGCTGCCCATATACTTCCGTTTCAACCCCACATCCATCACCAAATCTTTCTGTTCACGGGACACATCCTCAAACTCTCCCAACGGAGTCTTGCGATACACCTTTACCTTCTGCACGGTATAGGCGGGCAGTGCCTTGAGCGCCACACTCGGATCTCCGCTAAAGAAATCCTTTCCGTTGATCAGCAAGCTACTGACAAACTCTCCGTTCACCGTGATACGACCGTGCTCATCGATCCGCACTCCGGGCAGATTCCGGATCAGCGTTTCCAGCATATCCCCGTCCGAAAGCTGAAGCGCTTCGGCATTATACTCCAGAGTATCCCCTTTATTGACCATCAGGATTTTGGAAGCCGTAACCTCCACATTGCCCAGTGCCTCTTCTCGGATCGGGAACAGACGAATCTTGGTTTGCCAGTAACGGGTGGGCGCAAATTTATATTTGTCTTTCGGAATATCCACTTTCTCAAAAGCGCTCTCATAGCCTTCGGCCTCCACCTTAACAAAGCAGGACGAAAGCAGCGGCAGTCGTGCTGTGAAGAAATAAGACCAAGCCGGCTCCTTATATATATAGCGATACTGCCCTGTTCCCAAAAAGGTGGTATCTTTTCCGTGAAACAAAGTCACTTTTGCCTCCTCTACCGGTTTCAGACTCACAAAATCCTCCAGAAAGACATCTAAAGTCAGGGAATCTGGATGCTGGGTCTGGGCATTAGCCAAGACTGATACAACGAAAAGTTGCAACCCAACGATAAAATGCCTGATACTCATGGTTTGCTCATTTAAAGGTTACTCTTCCCTACTGCCTTCGGAACGGTTACAACAGTATGGACGTCTAAATTTAATCATTTTTTCTTAGGTTTCACGTCCAGGCGGTAATTAAATGATATTTACCCGAAATTACTTCCCCGTCGGTAATCCATTACCGACAAGAAAGTAATGAATTACTGACGGGGAAGTAATTTTATTTCTCTACCACGGGTTCCGGAAAGCAAATGCGGAAACGGGTCCAACCGTCGGAATCGGTTTTCAAAGAAAAGACGCAGTCGTGTTTGGTCAGAATCTCTCGGATAAAAATCAGACCAATGCCCTGACCGGTCGGCTTGGTCGAAAAGAAAGGAGTAAACAGTTTGTCTTCATCTTCGGGAGAGATACCGGCTCCGTTGTCGGCAATCTCCAGTTGAAGAGGACGGGCTGTGGTACGGATGCGGATCTCGCCCTCAGTGCCGATACTTTCGGCAGCGTTCTTGACAATATTGACCAGCACCTGTTCAAACAGCACCGTGTCGAGCCGCACCTGCGGATTGGCGGCGTCCAGATCGGCAGACAGACGAATCTGATGCTGCCGGCAGACATGCTCCATCAGCAGGCGGCAAGCCTCAACCTGACGGTTCAGGGAAACGGTCTGCAAATTGGGATCGGGAATCTTGACCACCTCCGCCAGACGGGCGATGAAATGGTTCATTCCGTAACAACGCTCCGAGCAGACCTGCATGGCGGCACGCAGATCGCCGCCCTCATCATAGGGTTCCAGAATATCAGAAAGGGAATCGAGAGTGGAAGTAACGCCCGCCACACTATTGTTCACCTCGTGGGCAATCATGCGGATGACCTTCTCATAGGTTTTCTTCTCGGCCTTTACAATCTCCGAGGTAAGGCTCTCCAACAGCAAAAAAGGATGGGAAAGACCACGGTCGATAAACGACAGCGAAGAACAACGGTAGATCATGGCATCGTTCAGACGCACCGTTTCGATACTTCCGCGCGGGATCTGGGCCAGCTTGGCCGCCAGAGGAGAAGGCACCTCGGCCATGGTATGCCCCACGACATCAGCCTCGGCCAGTCCGCCTAAAAAGCGCAGGGCCGCCGCATTCAGGCCGGTCACCCTCAGATTAAAGTCAAAAAGAATCACTCCCATAGGCGAAGCGCTGATGAGCAGGTCCAGAAAGTGATTCTGCTCACGCACATGCAGACGCTCATTCTTAAGCTGGTCCATCAGGCGGTTGAACAACTGCACGATGCGGTCGGCCTCGCGCTGCCCTACCGGTGCCAGACGGCTGCTGAAATCCTGTTCGTTCAACAGATCCATGGCATTGCCGATGGTTTGAAGGGGTTTCACCGCCTTGCGGTAGAAATAATAAAGGAACAGCAGACTGAACACCACCATACCCTCGGCCCAGTAAAAGGCGCTCTCGGTGACCGGCAGCAGGACATAGAGCAACAGGCCTACCAGCACGAGCAGAAAAGCCCAGAGCCAGAAAAGCCACCCGATGCGCAGCGTGCGCAGACTATTCGGTATCGGTATCCGTTTTCGTATCATCGGTCTGTATCTGATATTTTACCATTCTACGATAAAGGGCACCCCGGCTGATGCCCAGTACCAGAGCCGCCTGACTCAGGTTGCCGTCAAACTGGCGCAAAGTGTTGAGTATGGCCTGACGCTCCACTTCCTCCAGCGTAAGTCCCTGCAGGGAAGTCATTCCGCCATGCTCTTCTTCCGAAGTTTTTTCATTGGCCGGCGGCACATAGTGGGCCCGGAAATCATTGGCTGTCAAACGGGATTTGCAACTGACGAGCAACGTGCGCTCCACCAGGTTCTTCAGTTCGCGGATATTTCCGGGATAAGGCAAGGACATGAGGTAACGACGGGCATCGGGTTCCAGTTCCGCCGGCTGAAGACCGTACTGACGGCATTGCAAATCCAGAAAATGGGTAGCCAACAAGGGAATATCCTCACGGCGCTCCCGCAAAGCCGGCAGCCGCACCGTGATGAGATTGATACGGTAAAAAAGGTCCTCACGGAAGGTATGCTCACGGATCATGCGGGGCAGATCGGCATTGGTGGCACTGATCACGCGCACATCGGCCTTGCGCTGACAGCTGTCGCCCAGCACCTCATAGGTCTGGTCCTGAAGCACCCGCAGCAACTTGACCTGACAGGCCAGATCCAGTTCGCCGATTTCATCCAGAAAGATGGTTCCCTTTTCGGCCAGCTCGAAGCGGCCCACACGGTCGGCCACCGCATCGGTAAAGGCTCCTTTCTTGTGTCCGAACATCTCGCTCTCGAACAGACTCTGCGAAATACCGCCCAGATTGACCTTCACAAAGGCATTGGACGCACGCATACTGTTGCGATGAATGGTTTCGGCCACCAGTTCCTTGCCGGTGCCGTTCTCACCGCTGATCAGCACCGGGGCATTGGTGCGGGCAATGCGCCGCAACACATCGATTACTTCTTTCAGCGGCTTGCTCTCGCCCACAATCAGACTGCGGTCGAACACATCCTCCGCCGGAGCGGAAGCCAGATCGGCCGTCAGTTCCAGAGCCGTTTCTATGCGCTGCATCAGCGCCACATTGTTCCAGGGCTTGGTGATAAAGTCGAAGGCTCCGGCCTGCATGCCTTTTACAGCCAGCTGGATGCTGCCCCAGGCGGTCATCAGAATGACCGGCACCTCGGGGCGGAACAGCTTGATCTGCCGCAGCAGGGTGAGTCCGTCATCACCGCTGGTAGAAAGCCCGAAATTCATATCCATAAGTATCAGCCGCGGGGCTGAAGCACGTACCACGTCCATCGCTTCGACAGGACCGGGTACGGCCATCACGTCTTTACCGGCCCTTTTCAGCATCAGGGTCAGCGAAGAGCGTATCGCACTATCGTCATCTATTATCAGTATCATAATGAGACAAAGTTACTTCTTTTTATTGGATTATTACCGGACTATTTCCTCAAAATCGGCATCAATATTGGTCTGGGCGGCAAAATCCCACAGGGTGATGCTTCGAATCTGATAATAATAGTACCAGTAGGAGAACAATTCGTTGATGTATTTGCGGCGCGCCTCATCCTTGCTGGTCTGCGCGTCGTTCAGGTCGAGTGTGCTGATCTTGCCGATCAGGAAGGTTTCCACGTTGCTCTGATAACGACGGCGGGCAATGGCATCGGCCTCCAGAGCAATCTGCAACTGGTTCACCTGATTGTTGAACTGCTCGGTGAGCACGAAAAGACTCTGACTGAAATCGGCCTCTTCCTTACGCAGCTGCTGACGCACCACCTCGCGGTTGCTCTCGGCCACCTTGACCTGTCCGCGGCGTTTGCCCCAGTCGAGTATGGGCACCTGCACGCCAACCTGAACCACCTGATTGTCCTTCATCTCAGTATAGGTGCGTCCGAAATCGGAGTCACTCCCCGTAAAGCCCACCTGGGCATAGAGCGAAACCTGTCTGCGGTTGCCTTTGGCCTGTGCCACCTGATAGTCGGCTTCCAGCTGACGGCGACGGAGATTATAGGAAATGGAGTTATGCTCCAAAGCTTTCTTCAGCACCTCGTGATACTCCAATGAAATCGGCGGCACGCTGTCGGGCAGCACCGGAATCAGTTCTTCCGTTTCGCCCAACGCCAGAAACGAACGCAGCGTGAACATGTTCGATTTCAAACTGCTCTCATTGGCCGTAAGCGTGGAACGGGCATTGAGCACATTCAGCCTCAGCTGCAGCAGATCGTTCTCGCTGATCTTTCCCATGCGCCGCTTGCTCTCGGCCACCTCGCAGAGTTTTTCGGCGTTCTGAAGATTCTGACGGGCAATGCTGACATTCTCACGGGCCAGCAGCAGGTTGAAGTAATACTGAATGACGGTCATCGTCACGCGCTCGGTAGCCGAAAGGAAGTTGGCCTGTGCCTCGGCATAGCGGAGCGGTTCGATGCGGCGGTCCCACTTCACCGAGTTCACACCGAAAAGAGGCTGGTTCAGAGTGAGGGCCACCGGTACGGACATAAACTGATGGTTGCGGTTGCCGGTACCGAACTGGGTCATATAATCGAGCGATGTGGTGAGCGAAAGGGTTCCTCCCGTAAACCAGATGCTCTGATCCACAGAAATGGCTCCGTTCAGACTCATATAGTCATTGCGCACATAGGTGTGCGAACCGTCGCTCTGCTGATAGGCGTTATAGTTTTTGCGATAACTGGGCAATGTAGCCGAGAAGTTCACCTCCGGAAGCAGCTCCGCCCGGAAACTGCGGTAACTCCAATAGGCAGATTTCAACTGTCCCAATGCAGAGGCGGCATCCACACTTTGCTTGCGGGCCAGCACAATAGCTTCGGACAAGGTCAGTGTACGGGGCGTCAGTTCCTGAGCCGGAAGCAGAGAAACCGGCAACAGGAACAGAACGGCCAGAAACAGGCGGAACAGCCAGCACGGATTGACAGACATAGCTGCTCCGGAATGAATGGCGGAATATTTCAGTAAAGATTTCATATATGAAGATTAAAAAGGTTACTCTTCGTGCAGCGCCTCCGTCGGTGCAATCCGGCTGATGCCGCGCACAGGCACATAAATACCGAAACTGACAATCAGCACCATCAGCAGCCAGACCACAGCCGACACAATCAGGTAGTGCAGCTTGAAGGATTCAAACCAATAGTGCACAAAGGGACTGCAGTACTTCATCTCCGGCAGGTATAACCCGGTATGCAAAGCATATTGCAGATAAATAACAGCTCCCAACAAGACGGATACCGTGGTCAGTATCAGTCCCTCAAACAGGAAGAGACGGATAGTCTGTCCGGAAGTGGCTCCAAAGCTTTTCAGGATACCGATCTCTTCACGCCGGGCACGCATCTGCATCCAGAAACTTCCGGAAACTCCGAAAAAGATGCAGAACAGGAAGAACGAACCTAACAAAAGCTGCACCTCATAATCGTAAGTATTGGAAAAGACTCCTTGTCTGATATAGTGGTCGTATGATTCAATCTGTACCACAAAATAGTTACCCAATTGCAGCTCCCGCAAAGCCCACTCCCGAAAATCCGTCAGAAAGGCATCCGGATCCACATCTTCACGCAGACGAAAAATGATAGCTCCCGCATTCTGAGCGTCAGCCCCGACAAACTGAACCAGCTGGGGCGGTTTGTTCAGGAACATTTTAACAGGCCGGACGGAAGCTACAATCTTGTATTCATATGTGGCAGGTTTGTAAGTCCTACCCCAAGAGTGGCCTTCAGGAAAGGCTCCTTCAGTTATAATCTGCTCTCTGTCCTGCAAAATCATCCGGTCCATCTGCTCTAGTGAAGGTCCTCCGTCCGTCTGATAACGGAAAGTAGTAAAATAATCACTTTTGGGTACAAAATCAACATAAAAATGGCTTACATGAATATCCTCAGAAACAGGGATACCGAGACCGCTCATGCTGAACGATCTTCCTCCCGGACCACCTTCTCCAATCTGAAATGTAGCCGATTCCACTCCGGGATAATTCCGGACACGGTCGCGGATGCGCCACATATTTTCCCGACGCACCTCAATCTCTGCCGCCTTTTCCTGATATCGGTGAGAAGACGGCTCATATTCCTGAATGGAAATACGATACAGATTCTCCGAGTCAAAGCCATCCGGCAGCATATTCACATAAGTCTGCACCGTCACGGGATCGGCAAAGTGCCACAGAATGACACTGACCACAATCAGTTCGGCCATCAGCCAGCCGTTGCGCCTCTTTCGGGCCCATAAATTCTTTAATGCCAAACGTATCATAAGCTTACTTTTTCTGATTCAACGAATAAACAATCTCCGCACGAAGGGCGTGCCATACGGGAAGCAAGGCAGAGGCAAGATTCAATACGACACAAATAAGGAATGCGGACAGGAAAATCCAGGGTGAGAAAAGCATCTCTGCGGTAACCAGGATGTCCGAATTATCCAGATAGTATTCCATGGAAAAGAACCGGAAGACCCAGTCCTTTCCCCAAGCCAACAAAGCCCAAGACAGTAGCAGTCCGACCAGTCCACCCAGCAAAGTCAGAATCAGATTCTCATTCAGAACTTGCCGCAACAGGTAACTACGGGTAGCTCCAAAGGCCTTGTAAATACCCATTTCCACCAGACGGTCTTCCATACGACCGGAAATCATGCCACTCAGATTCAAAGCCGGAACCAATAAAAAGACCAGAACCAATCCCCCGAAAAGGTAGAGGGCCTTACGCACCATATCATCACCGATAAACGCTCCCAGATCTGAACTCTTTGCTGAATATTGCCAGGCTGGGCGGGGGCTCTCTACTCTCGCCAATGTATCACCTGTCACCACCTGATATTTGCGGAAATTCTCCTCAAATTCAGCCAGCATTTGCTGCCCTTTGTTCCGGTCTGCCCGGATACAGACAGTATATGATCCACACACAGCTGAAGGATCCTGGTTTTCATCCAGACAGGTGTAAGGAATATAAATCTGCGCAAAAGTACGCGGAGTCAGACTGCTGACATCACGCACCACACCGGCCACCTCATAATCGGTATAATTAAACTGCATCATCCGGCCTACAACCTGTACCTCTCCAAACAATCGCCGGGCCAGTGATTCCGAAATGACCGCACACTGTTTTCCATTCCGGAAATCTGATTCAGAAAACGGTTTTCCGGAACGGAACCGAAAATCAAAGACCTGAAAAAAAGCGGCATCCGTGGCTATTGTCTTTACCTGAAGTACGCTTTTTCCGTCAGGGAGCTGTACCCAAACAGGATAAGCCCTGTGTATGGCAGTTACGGCCTTTACGTTCTGAAGCGGATAAAACCATTTGTTAATGGCAGGCAGGGATAAATTTGCCACAGTAGTTTTCCCGTTAGTGCTTGTTTCGGAACACCACAGCTCATCGCGGTGCTCCTCCGGATAGATGGAGCCCACCCGGATATACTGAAAGGTGATGACAATCATCGTCAGCGCTACCGGAATAGCCGTACCGATGATGTAGAGCGAACCGAACAGCTTGTGCTGCTTCAGCATGGCCCACGTCTGTTTGATATATCGTTTTATCATATTCTTCTATATTTAATTGACTGATACATTACTCTTCGTGCAACGCCTCTGTCGGCGCTATCCGACTGATCCCCCGCATCGGAACATAAATGCCGAAACTGACAATCAGAACCATCAGCAACCAGACCACACCCGAAACGATCAGGAAATGCTCTTTGAAAGACTCATACCAATAATGCACATAGGGACTGCAACACGTCTCCTGGGAAAAATACACATCTTGTGGAAAATAAAGTCCGGAATGCATGGCATACTGCAGATAAATCACACAGCCCAACAGAACCGCCACCGTAACCAGACCGAGGCCCTCGAACAGAAAAAGACGCAGGATACGTCCGGAAGTAGCACCGAAACTTTTCAGAATACCGATTTCCTCGCACCGGCTACGGGTCTGCATCCAGAAGGTTCCCGAAACACCAAAAAAGACACAGAACAGGAAGAAGCAGGCCAGAATCACTTTCATCAAATAATCATAATCAGCAGAAGAAGTGCTTTGCTTGATAAAATCCTGATAAGATTCTATATTGCCCACGTAGAAATTTCCCAATTGTAATTCATTTTTGGCCCAGTCACGGAAAGCAGGCAGAAAATCATCCGGATCAATGCCATCCCGCAAACGGAATACAATGGCCCAAGCATTCTCTGGAGTCTCCCTCTGGAGAAACTCCACTTGTTGAGGTGGAAGAGTCATACGCATCTTAACAGGATACAAAGAAGCTACCACACGGACTTTATTACCTCCGTCGCCATTCCATCCTAAGACAGATTTGCCGGGAAAATGGGGGTCCGTACAAACAAACTCTGAGCTATGATAATCCATCTGGTCCAACTGTTTCGGAGAAAGGCCTTCAAAGGTTCGATACCTGAATGTCATAAAATAATCACTCTTAGGAACAAAATAAACCGTAAACACACTCATCAAGGTATCTGAAATTGCATTTCGCCCCAAAAAGCAAGCCGTGCTACCTGGAGCCAACGCTTCGATTTGGAATGTAGCCGATTCCACTCCGGAATAACGACTCACCCGTTCACGAATATGCCACATGTTTTCGATACGTTGTTCCCGCTCACCGGCATCCGCACGATAAAAGGAAGAAACGGAAGGATATTCATTCAACTCAATCCGGTAAAGATTCTCCGATTCAAAGCCCTCCGGCAAACAGTTCACATAAGTCTGCACCACCAACGGATCCAGCAGATGCCAAAGAATGACACTGACAGCAACCAGTTCTGCCAGCAACCATCCGCTTCTTTTTTTACGGGCCCATATATTTTTTAATGCCAAACGTATCATAACCTACTTTTTCTGATTTAATGAATAAACAATTTCCGAACGCAGGGAGTTCCATACCGGAATCAAAGCCGAGGCCACATTCAGGACCACACAGACCAGAAACGCTGACAGGAATACCCAAGGTGAAAACAGCATTTGCGCGGTAACCAGTATGTCCGGAGTATGATACAGATAAATGTCGGGAAAGATAAATCCGAATATCCAGTTACGCCCCCAAACCAGAACACTCCAGGCAAACAGCAATCCAACCAGACCGCCCAAAATGGTAAGCACCAGATTCTCGCCCAGAACCCTTCCCAACAGATAACGGCGCGTTGCTCCAAAAGCCTTATAGATGCCCATTTCAGGCAAACGACCTTCCATACGGCCGGAAATCATGCCGCTGAGATTTAAGGCCGGCACCAGCAGGAAAACAAGAATCAGTCCACCAAAAAGGCGGAGTGCCTTATCACTGGCATCCTCCTCATATTCCATCAGCTGGCTATTCACATTATACCGCCATATCGGACAGGGAGGGGACACAAAACCGTCGTGCCGATACATCAACTGATACTGGCGGTTGTGTTGCTCTATCTGTGCTTGTACCGAAACAGACTTCCCCGAAGGGATACGCATACAGACTTTATAAGAGCCTGTCAGTTTGTCGGGACTCTGATTACCATCCGGATTCGGGAAACAGCTGTAAGGAACATAAACCTGAGCATAGGTCAAGGGAGTAAGAGCACTCGCATCACGCACGACACCGGACACCGTAAAGCGTATATAATTCATCACAAACGTTTTGCCCACGGACTGATCCGTGCCAAACAAGCTTCTGGACAGGGAGGCAGAAATGACCGCACAATAATTACCGTTATTCAGATCTGTTTGCGTGAAAGGTTTCCCGGACAGAAAATCAAAATCGAACACCCGGAAGAATCCGGGATCGGTCATCATGCTCTGGACCTGTATACAGGTCTTGCCATCCGGCAGAAGTATCGGTTCTCCTTTTTTCCGCATGGCTGTTACACTCTTTACATCATGCAAAGGATAAAACCATTCTTTCACGATATTCAGACTGATTTCATTCCTTTGCTCTCCATAACCGGCCCAATTGGTTATCCACAGCTCATCGCGGTGCTCCTCCGGATAGATGGATCCCACCCGGATATACTGAAAGGTGATGACAATCATCGTCAGCGCTACCGGAATAGCCGTACCGATGATGTAGAGCGAACCGAACAGCTTGTGCTGCTTCAGCATGGCCCACGTCTGTTTGATATATCGTTTTATCATATTCGTTATCTTTATATATTACTCTTCGTGCAACGCTTCTGTCGGCGCTATCCGACTGATACCCCGCATCGGGACATAAATGCCGAAACTGACAATCAGAACCATCAGCAGCCAGACCACGCCCGAAACAATCAGGAAATGCTCCTTGAAAGACTCAAACCAATAGTCCACGTAAGGACTGCAACACAAATTTTGAGGCATGTAAAGTCCTGACTTCAGAGCATACTGCAGATAAATCACACAGCCAAGCAGAACCGCCACCGTAACCAGACCGAGTCCCTCGAACAGAAAAAGGCGCAGGATACGTCCGGAAGTGGCACCGAAACTTTTCAGAATACCGATTTCCTCACACCGGCTACGGGTCTGCATCCAGAAGGTTCCCGAAACGCCAAAGAAGATACAGAACAGGAAGAAGCTGGCCAGAATCATCTTCTGCAAACAATCTTGCTCAACATACGTAGTACTGTACTTGACGAAGTTCTGATAAGGATCTACACGGCTCACATAGTAATTACCCTGCTGTAATTCCTTGTCGGCCCACTCACGGAAATCTGCCAGAAATTTATCCGGATCAATATCATCGCGCAGGCGGAAAACGACAGCCTGGGCATCCCGAGCATTCTTTTTCTCAAACTGAACCTGCTGAGGCGGAATATTCATATTGATTTTAACTGGAAGCAGGGTGGCGACCACTGGTTCTTCAGCTATTCCCAATAAGTCTTTAAGCGTCCGCCCAAAGACCGGTCCGTCGGGCATGTAAGTCTCCGTGAGAATATGTTCACGACCTTTAAGTTCCATCCGGTCAAGCTGCTGTGGCGAAGCCCCCGCGACAGTCTGATAACGGAAGGTGGTAAAATAATCGCTTTTGGGAACAAAACCGATACAAAACACAGGCACTTTCAAAGAATCGGTCCACCAAACAGCAGACACGCTATAAGATAGACTTCCCGGAGTTGTATTACCAACCTGAAATGTAGCCGATTCGACACCGGGATAACGGGCCACCCGGTCACGGATGTACCACATGTTCTTCTCACGCACTTCATCTTCTGCCACATCCTTATCGTAACGTATCGAAACTGGCTCATATTCCTTGATGGCCACACGATAAAGATTTTCCGGATCATAACCATCCGGCAAACTGTTCACATAAGTCTGTACAATCAGAGGGTCCATCAGATGACACAATATGATAGCGACGGCAACCAGCTCGGCCAGCAGCCAACCGCTTCTTTTTTTACGGGCCCATATATTTTTCAATGCCAAACGTATCATAAACTTACTTTTTCTGGTTCAACGAATAGACTATTTCCGAGCGCAAGGAATTCCATGCCGGAATCAGGGCTGAAGCCACATTCAACACCACACAAATCAGGAAAGCGGACAGGAATACCCAGGGCGAGAACAACATCTCCACCGTAACCAGCACATCCGGACCATTCCACAGATAGATACCGGGAAAGATAAAATTGTAAATCCAGCTACGCCCCCAAACCAGAACACTCCAGGCAAGCAACAATCCTACCAGTCCACCCAAAAGAGTCAATACCAGATTCTCACCCAACACCTGTCCCAACAGATAACGGCGGGTAGCTCCAAAAGCCTTGTAAATTCCCATCTCAGGCAAACGTCCTTCCATACGGCTGGAAATCATACCGCTCAGATTCAGAGCCGGAACCAACAGAAAAACAAGCACCAATCCTCCAAAAAGGCGAAGTGCCTTGCTGACGTTATCATCTTGTTCCATGGATTGATTGTTCACATTGTATTTCCACAACGGACAAGGCGGCTGCACATAACTGTAATTGGGTGCCTTTATCTGATGCATCTGCTGGAACAGACGGTTCCGTTCCTCGATATAAGCCTGTACCGCCGCTCCTCCACCCGAAGGTATCCGCATGCAAACTATAAACGGCCCCATCAGATTATCCCGGCTCATGACATTTTCTTCCTTCTGGAAACAACTATAGGGCACATACACCTGAGCATGGGTAAGCGGTGTCAACGCACTTACATCTCGTACAACTCCTGCTACGGTAAAACGGATCTGATTCAGCGCAAATGTTTTCCCTACAGCCTGTTCTGTACCGAACAGACGACGTGACAAAGAAGCGGTAATCACGGCACGAAAATTGCCGTTCGCCAGATCGGCTTCTGTAAAAGGCTTGCCGGCCAGGAAATCAAAATCAAACACTTTGAAAAATCCCGGATCAGTTATTTTACTCTGAACCTGCAAACTCGCTTTGCTGTCGGGCAACAGGACCTTACCTTCACCATTGTTTCCGAAAGCCGTTACAGCCTGCACGCCCTTCATCGGATAAAACCATTCTTTCACTACCCATAAACCAATCGGACCTGTCGTGCTCTGCGAATGAGTCCGATTGGTAATCCATACCTCATCACGGTGCTCCTCCGGATAGATGGATCCCACCCGGATATACTGGAAGGTGATGACGATCATCGTCATCGCTATCGGGATAGCCGTGCCCAGAATGTAGAGCGCGCCGAACAGCTTATGCTGCCGCAGCATGGCCCACGTCTGTTTGATATATCGTTTTATCATGGTCACTATATATTTAGTTAAGGTAAAGTCAGTCTATCTGACGACCGTCGAAGAAATGGATGGTGCGTGAAGAAAGACGCGCCTGCTCCTCATTGTGGGTTACCATGACGATGGTACGTCCGTCTTCCTTGTTCAAACGGCAAAGGATGTCCATAACCTCGGCTCCCATCTTGGAATCCAGGTTACCCGTCGGCTCATCGGCCAGAATGATTTCAGGATTACCGATAATGGCACGGGCAATGGCCACACGCTGACACTGTCCGCCGGAAAGCTGCGAAGGCATGTGACGCATACGGTGGCTCAATCCCACGCGCTCCAACACTTCTTTGGCACGACGGGTACGCTCGCTACCGGACATCTTGCGGAATAGCAACGGAAGCTCTACATTGTCGAGCACATTAAGCGTATTGATCAGGTGAAAAGACTGGAATACAAAGCCCAGAGTACGGTTACGGAAAGCAGCCTGTTCGCGATCACTCATCTTCGGTGTAATCAGTGTGCCTCCCAGTTCCAGAGTACCGCTGGTAGGATTATCCAGCAAACCGATAATGTTCAGCAAAGTGGATTTTCCGCAACCGGATGGTCCCATCACACTCAGAAATTCTCCTTTTTCCACACTCAGGTTTACGTTTTCCAATGCCTGTGTTTCGATCTCGTTCGTACGGTAAATCTTGTTGATACCGGTCAATTGAATCATGTTGCTCATAATCTTATTTTTTAAAGTTTGTTTGTTCTAATATGATCATTTCTTTTTTGATGAATCTTCTGGAAGCGCTTTAGTCTTCATGCAAGGCTTCGGTCGGAGGTATACGGCTGAGGTTCCGTGCCGGTATCCAAATGCCCAGACAAACAACCAGCTGTAACAGTACCCAGGTGATCAGAGAGATAACCGAAAAATGGGTCTTGAAATACTCAAACCAGAAACGCCCCGAATAAAGCGTATAGATATTGTTTCCATTATTTCCCAATGGGTTGTAAAGTCCTTCTTTCATGGCATACTGCAAATAAAGGAAACAGCCGATAATCACGGCCAAAGTTGCCAGAATAACCCCTTCGGCCAACAGGGAGCGGATAATTGTGCCCCGTGTGGCACCAAAGCTTTTCAGAATACCTATCTCCTCGCGCCGACTGCGGGTCTGCATCCAGAAAGTACCGGTTACTCCCATAAAAAGGAAGAACAGGAAGAAGCCCGCCAATATGGTACGCACCCGAAGGTTTTGCCTTACCTCGTCGCCATCCTCGTGCATGAAATCACGGAACGTTTGCACACTGCGTACATAAGAATTGCCGACTTGCAGATTATTCCGGGCCCATTCGGTAAAGGCGGGCAGGAACCTGTCTTCGTCTACTCCGTCACGTACCCGGAACAGAATACTCTGACCGCTCGGATAAGTCAGCCGCGAAGTGACCGGCATCTGAACACCTCCTACACGCATGCGCACCAGCGCCGTTGTGCCGACCACCAGATGCTGGTTCACCGTATCATTCAGGCCGCGTGCCGATTGTCCGGGAAAGGCGGCATCACTCAACACCACCCGGTCGGGCTGCTCAAAAGGTTCGCCCTGCAACAGACGGTCCAGCTGTTCATTGGTCTGCCCTCCCACCTCGGTGAAGCGCAGTGTCTGAAAATAATCCGAACCGGGTACGACCTCCATAACCCAGGCATCGGTCACCAGAGTATCTTTCTGAAAGCGCAGATAATAGGAACTTACCCAGAACGGACCGGTATTGCCAAAGAACGTGGCCGACTCCACTCCCGGGTAAGCACGAATCCTGCGGAGCTGGCTCCATCGGTTTTCACGGGCTTTCACCGGATTCATCTCTTCGGAGCGAAAACGGGAAGAGTGACTGTTGTAATCCGCAAGAACCACCCGATAAAGGTTCCGTTCATCAAAACCATTGGGCATGGACTCTATGGACAACAGTACGACCAAAGGGTCAAGCAGCACCCAGACAATCATCGTGACCAATACCAGTTCGGTAAGCAGCCATCCGTAGCGTCTTTTTCGGGCCCACAGCATTTTAAATATCATGCGTAACATAAGCTATATCGTTTTAATGTTTTCATGTTTCTGATAGATTTCCGAATCATTTCTTTTCATAAAGCGCCTGCACAATCGGCACACGCAAAGCCCGCCAGGCCGGAATGAGCGCCGAAGCCAGATTAAGCAGCAGGCAGAACAGAAAGGCAGCCAGGAAAAGTACCGGCGAGAACAGCATGGCCGGAGTAACCAGCATCTCTTCATTCTCTACCTGCATGAGGCCGTAGGTGTCGAACAGACCGATAATCCAGTCGTGCCCCCATCCCAACAGCATCCAGGAAAGCACCAGACCCAACAATCCTCCGGCTAAAGTCATGAGCAGATTCTCACGCACTACCCGACGCAACAGATATCCCCTTCCGGCTCCGAAAGCACGGCTGATGCCCAGTTCCGGCAAACGGGTGTCCATACGTCCCGAAATCATACCTCCCAGATTCACGGCCGGAACAATCAGAAAGGCCAGAAGCAGTCCGCCCCAAAAACGGATCATCGCCGGCAAATCGACTTCCATGTTTCCCGGAACCAGATTCCGTTTCCACACAGGCATCGGACAATCAACTTCCAACCGTTTCTCATCGGCATGCAGCACATTATACCGGCGCACCAGATCACGGACATCGGCCTGCAACTGCCGGGCCTGCTTCTTGTCTTGCACCCGAAAGACTGTGGTGAACCCGCCGGAACCGATTTCCTGATAGTTGCCATAACCCGGAACATGGGTATAAGGCAGCCAGATCTGGGCAAAACTTGTCGGAGTAAGACTACTGGCATCGCGTACCACCCCCGTAACCGTATAGTCTATATAATTCATGGTAAAACGCTTGCCTACAGCCTGCTCCGTACCGAACAGCCGACGGGCCATGGAAGCGGACAATACTCCACAGGGACGGGCGCTCTCCAAATCGGACCAGGAGAACGGAGCACCGGCTACAAAATCAAAATCGAATACCCGAAAAAAATTCGGATCCGTATATTTCGTATGTACTTTCAGCTCACTTTTTCCGTCTGCAAGTTGAAGCCAGTCATTCAGATTCCGGTTATACGTATAAATGGCCGTGACCTTCCCGGCCGAACGTAACGGATAAAACCACTGGTGAACCATAGCTTCCGAACAGTAACCGCCACCGATCAGCACCCCGTCGACATTATAAGTCTTTACTGCACGCACCTCATAAAGCCGGTCGCGGTTCAACTCCGGGTAAACGGGAGCCGTCAGCAGATGAAAATACATCACTACAATCATCGTCATCGTGACCGGCAGTGCCGTCCCGATCAGATAAAGCCCTCCGAAAAGCTTGTTCTGCCACAGCAAGGCCCATGTTTGTTTCCAATAACTTTTTATCATGTTCTTCTTTTCTATTCCATTATATTACTTTACCGGAAAATACTCACAGAGAAACCGGTCTGCCTTCAGCCAACAGCCTCAGCGTATTTTCAGAACCATCTTATCCTTATAAGAACTCAGGTCGCTCACCACCACACGTTCGCCCTCCTTCAGTCCGTCGAGCACTTCCACATGGTCAAAGTCACATTCTCCCAACCGTACTCTGCGACGCACCAGCTCATCACCATCCTGCACAAACAGCTGATATTCTCCGGGGCCCGTATAGAACGAGGCATTGGCCATACGTATGGCGTTCTCACGCACGGCATGCACCACATACAGGTCGGCCTTCACTCCCGGGCGCAAACGGGATGATACTTTATCGTCCAACTGTACGGAAAAAGAAATCATCCCATTGTCGCTCAACGGAGTTACACCGGATACCATGCCGGGAAATACCTGATCATTAACCTTAACCAACACTTTGGCTCCAACTCTTATTAAATCGGCATAGGTATCGGACAGACTGCCCTCAATCCGGAAATGACTCAGATCGGACACTACGGCCACTTCTTCGCCTTGTGCCACCTGGGCTCCTATCTGTGTATTTACAAAAGTAAGCACTGCCTGGCGCGGAGAACGGATGCGGGCATCCTCCAGCGTACGCCGCTTCTCTTCCATGGACCGACGGAAAATCTCCAGATCCAACTGCTTTATCTTCAGTTCGGTGCGGCGTGCCTGACGCTCGTTCTCCACTTTCTGACGCAACTGCTCCAGCTCCATGCGGCTGGTCGTATAAGAAAGCTCGGCCTGGCGCACCTGATCGGCTGTACCCGATCCCAGACTGTCCAGATAGCGCTCATTGCTCCAGTCCACCTTCATGCGGTCCAGTTTCATTTCGGCAATCCGGATCTGCATATCCAGGTCGTTCAGATAAATCTTGTCGTTACCCAACTGTTGCTCCAGCTGATAACATTTCATCTTTTCCTCGTCCAGCAGTTTCTTATAATCGTTTTCGATGCTTTGCAAATCGAGTCGCAGCAACGGAGTGCCCACCTCTACCGTGTCCCCGACACGGGCATACACTTCCATAATGCGCGAGCCTACCGGCGAAGTGATACGTTCTTCGAAAGCCGGCACTACCTTACCATAAGCGCTAACGCCGGTTTCGATAGTGCCGGAATCTACTGTATAAAAGACCAAAGACGTTTGCTTGACACCGGTTTGAAGCTGGCCGCTGATCCAAAGAACCGCGCCGACCAATACAGCAACACCCAAAACTACGGAAAGCGCAATCTTGACGCGCCGTTTTCTGATTTCAACAGGAGATATAGGACGATCCATATTTACGTTTATTTTATCATTTTTACTTTTCATAATAACAAGAATCGTGCCAAAAACGTAAAGTATTGATATTCCAACAGATAAGCAAAATCGCAAGTGTCCGGAAATGGACAGTGTGTCCATTTTCGGACACAAAATCGAAAAACAGAGTTCAAAACAAGGCGGTGTCGGGATAAAAAAGTATCTTTGTTTTCAGAATAAAATGTATCACCTAATTTAATACGGACATGATAAAATCAAGGATGATTCTGCTCCTGCTCTGCGCCGGTCTGGTGGCCGCTCCCGCAGATGCCAAGCGGAAAAAAAAGAAAGACAAAGAGAAAGTAGAAAACGCAGCTCCCAAAGAGGATATCAGAGAGGGACTGTTTCAGGTAGTCAAATCGGGCACGGACTGGTTCTTCCAGATTCCGGATTCGCTGATCGGACGCCGTTTCCTCACCACTACCCGATTTACCAGTACTCCGGCCAACTGCGGCAAGTTCGGAGGCGAACAGATGAACGAACAGGTGGTGTATTGGGAAAAAAGCAACGACGGACGCCTTTTGCTGCGTGCCGAACTGCTGATCAACACTGCCGACTCTACCGAAAATATTTATAAAGCGATTACCATAAGCAACAACAATCCGATTATCGGTGCCTTCAAGGTTGAAAAGAAGGTGGGCAAAGCCAGCCGCATCAAGGTGACCTCTTTCTTTAATGAAGACAATCCGGCTTTAGGTATGCCGGCCTATATGAAAAAGCAGTACAACCTGAGCAATCAGGTGGGCGACCTGTCGTTTATCGAAAGCATCAAGACCTTCCCGATGAACACAGAGGTGCGCCTTGTGAAGACCTGGAACTCGGCAACGGGAAATCTGCCCGCCACCTCCTCAACCGGACGCGCCACCTTCGGACTGAACATCTCGTTCATCCTGCTGCCCGAAGAACCGATGATGCGCCGTTATTTCGATCCGCGTGTAGGTTATTTCGCCGACGGATTCAATGAGTTCTCCGACGATCAGCAGCGCGTCAAGGGCAAACGCTTCATTACCCGCTGGCGTCTGGAGCCACGCCCCGAGGACGTGGAAAAGATGAAACGCGGCGAACTGGTGGAACCCGTCAAACCGATTGTGTATTACATTGACCCGGCTACTCCGAAACAGTGGCGAAAATATCTCATCGCAGGTATCAACGACTGGCAGAAAGCTTTCGAAAAGGCCGGCTTCAAGAATGCCATCATCGGTAAGGAATGGCCCGAAAACGACTCGACCATGAGCATGGAAGACGCACGCTATTCGGTAATCCGCTATCTGGCCTCTCCGATAGAGAATGCCTACGGACCGAACGTACACGACCCGCGCTCCGGTGAAATTCTGGAAAGCCACATCTGCTGGTATCACAATGTGATGAATCTGCTGCACGACTGGTATATGGTACAGGCCGGAAGCATTGATGAGGCCGCACAGAAGATGAACTTCGACGAGGAACTGATGGGCGAACTGATCCGCTTTGTTTCTTCGCACGAGGTGGGCCACACCTTGGGCTTGCGCCATAACTTCGGTGCCAGCAGCACGGTGCCGGTAGACAGTCTGCGCAACAAGGAATGGGTGGAGAAATACGGTCATACCCCCAGTATCATGGACTATGCCCGCTTCAATTATGTGGCACAGCCGGAGGACGGCATTTCGCGTGCTGGTATCTTCCCACGCATCAATGATTATGACAAGTGGGCCATCGAATGGGGTTATCGTCCGATGATCGGAGCTACCGACGAGGACAGCGACCATGCCATGCTCGAAGAACTGGTACAGAAGAATCTGCCGGGCAATCCGCGTCTGTGGTTCGGCGACGGAGAAACCAACCGGGTGAACGATCCTCGCTGCCAGACCGAGGATTTGGGTGATGATGCCGTAAAGGCCAGCGAATACGGTATTCTGAATCTGAAACGGGAAATTGCGTCTCTTCCGAAATGGACCTACGACAACAAGGATATCTATAATGAGAATCTGAAAGGCATGTACGACCAGATCCGTAATCAGTTCTACCGCTACAACAATCATGTGCTGCGCAACATCGGCGGTTATTACAGCAATTTCAAGACGGTGAATGAAAGCGGAGCCATCTACACTCCGGTGGAAAAAGCACGCCAGAAGAATGCGTTGGCTTACTTTGAGCGCAATATATTTACAGAACCGACCTGGCTGTTGCCGGAGTATATGAACCGCTTCACTTCAAAACCGGAAAACTACACCACCAGCATCGGTACAGGCATGGTGAGCCGCCTGCTCAGCCTGATTGACGGACTGAATCCGGAATATACCGCCGACGAGTATCTGGCCGATCTGACCCGCCTGACCTTCCGCAACACCGCCAATCCAAGTGCCTATGAAAAGGCCTTGCAGAACACGTTTGTAGAAAGTCTGGTGTCTTATCTGAACCGTGCAGGCATCAGCGCCAAAGCACGCCCTTATGTGTTGCAGACCCTTCAGAGCCTGAAAACCCGTACGGCACAGTATGCACGCAGTGGCAACAAGAGCACTCAGGCGCACTTTGCCAACCTGAATGATGCCATCACGCGGGCACTGACCATCAAATAACGGTGAATACAAAAACAAGAAAGGTACAGAATGGCACAATCCTTATCCGGGTTGTGCCATTTTGTCTACACTCCGTTCTGTCTAAAAAGTAAACAAAGTTTTCGGGAATATAAAATCCTGTCAGATGGTTTAAAAGAGTTTTTACAAGTTTAATCTAAGCACTCTGGCATCTGACAAAATTACATCCGGCACAGCATTTGTACTATTCTTAGCGAATCGCAGAACCGAAAGGGGATGCGAGAGAGAAACAAATTGAAATAAACAACTAAAGAATAGGAGATTAAGATTATGATGCCGATGAGAAAAACTTATGGTCAGAACTGGTTACCGAGTATCTTCAATGACTTTTTCGATACCGATTGGATGGTTAAGGCTAATGCAACAGCTCCATCAATCAACGTAATAGAAAGCGACAAAAGCTATACCGTTGAGGTGGCTGCTCCGGGCATGACAAAAGACGACTTCAACATCCATTTGGGTGAAAACAACGAGTTGTCCATCTCCATGGAGAAGAAATCCGAAAACAAGGAAGAGGACAAGGAAAACAAGAAATATCTGCGTCGCGAATTCTCTTACACCAAATTCCAGCAAAGCCTGATTTTGCCGGACGATGTAGAGAAAGAAAAGATCAGCGCTCAGGTTCACGACGGTGTGCTGAGCATCGAATTGCCAAAACGCACTCCGGAAGAAAAAGCTAAAGTGAGCCGTGTTATTGAGATTCACTAATTCTTAATAGTTCAGCAATTGTATCCCGCCTGTGGAAGAAATTCCACGGGCGGGATTTTTTATGGGTTCATTTCTGCTTAACATGGACAGAACTACAATTGACTGATACATACGCAAATATTTAATAAATCAGAAGAATTATAAGAAAACGTAACTTGTGCAAAAGATGCACAAGTTCAAAATGAAAGTCGAAAAATGTGATAATAGAGTAATCAATAAAGATTATAATACGGATTTTTTATATCTTCTAATCTCCAAGATGTGCAGAAGGAATATACCGACACCAAGTAACACAATTCAATCCGCCACCATGTTTTATTAAGGAAGTAATGTTCACTTGTTCAATCGTATCATCAGGGAAATACTGCCGTATCTGAGTCAGCGCCTGCAAATCTTCTTCAATTCCAAAACAAGGCAATACAATAAGGTTTTTCACTGTCAGAAAATTAATATATGCCCAATTTAAACGATTCGGCTTTCTTACTTGATAGGACAAAAATTCCAAATTAAATTTTTTGGATAATCTTTTCACAACCTCTTCTGCATATTGGTCATCATAATCATGGTAATTAGTCATCAGAATGGCAGAATCCGATATTGGCTTAACAACTCCATCTGAATGCCCATATATTTCATATCGGTCCCAAGGAATGAAAACCACCTCGCATTCCAAATGATTCTGTAGTTTTCTTTTCAACCATTTTGAAGATACTCCCGGGTTTTCAGCGAAAACTTTTTCTGTCATAATTACCTTATCTCCCACTTTTACCACATTGCCTCCATCTATAACCAGAGAAGATTCTTTAATCGGAAGTCTCATTTTCTGACTGACCTCCAAAGAATCCGTAATATATCTCCGATTGCATGAATTTTTAAGCAGATAGTCCGGCATGTACCGATAACATAAAAATCTGTCTTCGTCTAACTGTAAAGGCATATAATCCCGACACCATACATCCTTAGTGTCGGGAATAATCTGATGATTTATATTATATTTTGAGAGTATCGTAATCAAATTCGTATATACCTCTTTATAATTCTTTTGAAGCCATAAAGACACATATACGAAATTTGCCTGATAATCTGGTATCATATATTTATGAACTTATTTCTTAAAACTCCTTTTGAATCTCCACATTCGCATATCCTGCACATATTTCTTGTTGGCAGTCGGTTGGGCATCAGGATGTTCTTCCATCGTTTTTTTCTCCGGAGACTCATAAGATTTATTTTTATCCATTTTTTCCTTTAACTCATATTCAGCCACATTACATCTCTGTTCTTCTGAAATCTCAAAGACAGTCTCTTCCGAACCATCAACCCATTGGATACTAAATCCACCTTCAAATACGGAATATTGAGAATATAGAGCATCATATAAATAGGTAGGTTTATCTATGATTTTCACTTTATCCAATTCAGACAGTTGCTCTTCATTTTTATGAGATTCGTCTACAGAGAACTCACGAATCAAAGCAGACAAACGAACAGCTTGTGCGGCATCCTTACCGTGTTCAAAAGTAATATCTATCCCGGAAACATGATTATGCAATACCCCCAACGGAAAAAGGGATTTCAAATCCTCTCCGTTGTCCTTATTCCGATGATAGACAATATAATCCTTGATTTTATCATCCCCCTCACCTTCTTCATGGCAATAAATTTCCACACAAGTTGGTTGCACTTTTACAAAAGAATCACAGTTATTCTTCTTAACTAAAAAATAACCCTGAAGAATCAGTCGGGCCAAATCCTTAAACACCAACACCAGTTTCTCATCTCTATTCTTTCCCTCTTTTTTATTTTCAAGTTCCGTACGCAGATCAAAGGATTTAATTTTATCTTCCAATTTCATAATTTATATTTTAAATTTATTATTTAATATATTAATTATCAGCGAATTACAAAAACAAAGGTAAGATAAAAATCTTTCTTCCCAAAGGATTTTCAAAGTTTTTTCTACTATTTTCGACCTGACACGACCAATAAAAAACATTTATTGAAGAGGATTTTCAATTTGAAAATCCATCATTTATTGGGCAAAAAGAAGGAAATCATTACATTTGCAGAGATCAACATAAAACTAATTCAAACTGAATTATGGAAGTATATTTAATCAGACATACATCTGTAGATGTACCCAAAGGAGTATGCTACGGATTTACGGATGTGCCCCTGAAGGCCTCCTTTCCGAAAGAAGCTGCCGAAACCAAAAAACAACTGGAGGGACTCTCTTTCGACTGTGTATACAGCAGTCCGCTGAGCCGGGCTACCAAACTGGCGGATTTCTGCGGATATCCGGAAGCTATCCGCGACGAACGACTCAAGGAGCTGAACATGGGCGACTGGGAAATGATGCGTTATGATCAGATCAATGATCCGGAAATCCGAAAATGGTTTGAAGATTATCTGAATACTCCGACCAAAAACGGAGAGTCGTTCATGGACCTGTATCACAGAGTAAGCGCTTTTCTGGAAGAACTGAAACAGAAACCCTATCAACGAGTGGCCATTTTCGCACACGGTGGGGTGCTGATTTGCGCCCAGGTTTTCGCCGGTCAGGTGAAAATGGAAGAGGGATACGATAATCTGACACCTTATGGAGGTGTCATCAAAATAGAAGTCTGAACAGACAGATACAAAAAAGCCTTGTCTCACGACAAGGTTTTTTTGTGCAATTAGACCGTTTATTGAATGATTACAGAATCCAAAAGCTAATATATTATATACAGACCATATTATTGCTCAAAAGATTCAAGCGTATATGATTCGAGAGTAAATTATTCTTTCTTATCGGGCAGCCGGCCATACTTTTTCAACGAATCAGCGATAATCCACTGCAACTGGCCGTTCACCGAACGGAACTCCTCGGCAGCCCAGACTTCTATCTGATCCATTGTCTTGGAATCTATCCGAAGCACAAAGCTTCTCATATCTGATTTTTTCTCCGGCATACACTCTGTTTCTTATTACTTATTCATATCAAAATAATATCATTATTCTAATAATAGAAATACAATATTGACTGATAAATCTCTATTATAATTTTATTTCATATCATTTTCGCTTGCAAATATATATAATAATAGAATTATTTGCAAATAAAATAAGGATAATGATTTTATAATAATATCATTTTAACTACAAAACTATTATTCTTGAGGGTCTACCTCAGAAATTATCGGGATAACCATACGGTTTCTGTGCTTTTTCATTAACTTTACCGCTATGATCGGAACAATTGCAAACACAATCGCTATTCTTGTCGGAAGCATTACCGGCAGCTTTTTAAAGAAAGGTATCAAACCGCGCTATCAGAATGCGCTTTATAATGCTATGGGACTGGCTGCCGTGGCACTGGGTATCAATGCCATAGCCACACACATGCCCAAAAGTCAATATCCCGTGCTGTTTATCGGAAGCCTGGCATTAGGCTCACTTCTCGGCACCAAACTGAATCTGGAACGCCGCTTTCAAGGCCTCATCAACCGTTATTCCAAATCCAATCTGGCACAGGGACTCACCACCGGACTGCTTCTCTACTGTATCGGTACGCTGTCCATCGTGGGACCTGTCATGAGCGCCCTGTATGGCGACCACACCTATCTCTATACCAATGCAACACTCGACCTGGTCACTTCCACGGTGCTGGCCGGAACTTATGGAATTGGTATGGCTTTGGCTGCACCGGTATTATTCCTGTGGCAAGGAAGCATCTATCTGCTTACTTGTCTGGCCGGCCCGGTTATCTCGGATGCTTTGGTTACAGAAATCTCCATTGTCGGTGGTATCCTGATTTTCTGCTCCGGAATCAGCATCTTGAAGATAAAGGAAATAAAGACACTGGATCTGCTCCCTTCTTTATTGGTTCCTCCGCTATTTTTCGTACTGAAAAAGGTGGTGGAGTGCTTTCTTTAAGTTTTGACAAAATGACACATTGTCAAACAGACATGCTGAGATTCCGTTTTTTCGGCACAGCTAATCATTGTTGCAGAAAAACGCGACACACAGTACTGAAATAATGCATAACCTTCCTAGGTACAGAGCATTAGGCCGATTCAACAGTTTCCAGAATAGAATCAAAGAACCGTCTTATCTTCTCTCTGGAACAAGGGAAGCCGAGAAAAAAGAATGATTTTGATGAAATGAAACCTTCATTACCATGCTTTGCACAAAACATCGTAATCTTTTCAGGCTCACAAAGTATTGCCCGGATACTGTTTTCCACAACAAAAAACGAATAAAAAGCGTATATATGCAGAAAAGAATGGCCTCTCTAAAGAATATTTATGCAGCAATCCATCCGAAAAGAAACTTTCCACAAGAAGCTTTGTCAGCAGAACATACAAAAAGCTAACAAAGTGAAAGCCGAAAGGCTCATTAGCCAAAAAATCAAAAAAGGAAGGAAAAAGAGAGGGAGCAAAAAATATTTCTCCCTTAATTCCGCAACACTATTATAAAATATTTTTTTTAAGTACCTGAGCAACA
>OGGJ01000261.1_pt1 | contig 57387 bp, 51 predicted proteins | sample 1571071 | NCBI WGS metagenome assembly OGGJ01 (sample SAMEA2581954, study PRJEB24529) | metagenome | biome: Human gut stool | place: China | collected 2011
AAGAAACTTATAACTGAATCCTGTTTCCATTTACACAAAATTTTGGACAGTGTCTATAATAGTGGGTCAAGTGACTTTATATTTTCCACCTGGCTCAGCGACCATTCGCCGCCGTGGCGGTGCATGTGCGGCATCTGCTCGTGCATGAATTCGGTATAGCCGCGCAGGGCGTGCTCCACAAGCAGCTTGTTGCTTGGTTTGTTCAGGATGTTGCGGATGGTGCTTTCGCTGAGTTCTTTCGGCTCCCCGTTCTTGTTGGTAAAGTCGTCCGGGTTGAATATCTCGCCGGTTTCCAAGTCCCAGGCCTCAAGCTCGCCGCACACAAACTGTATGTACATCTCATGAACGTCGCTTCTGTATGGCTGGTTGGGCAGCACTCGCAGGCTTAACACGAGCCGCTCGGTCTTGTAGTCCACCTTACGGGCGCACTGGTTGCCGAACTTGCCTGTAATCAGGCACTCGTAACCGAACTTCTTGTAGTCGTTCACCTTCCTGCGGAAGCGCAGCGTGCTGGCCGGCATGTCGTGCCCCAACTCCTCGCGTAACGTCTCGATGGCCTTCGCCATCTTAGCCCAGTCGTATTTCTCGCCGAACAGCCTTGCGCAGTCTTTCGCGCGCTCATACAGACTGATGCAGGTGTTCAACACCGAGGCGTTCACAGCATACTTGTGCGCCAGCTCCGCCGTGGCGTGGTCGCTCTTGTGGCCGGCCGCCCAGTCCATGAAGAAGGCCAGCGCGGCCTGGTCAAGCTCGTAGTTCGACATCACCCAGCCCCTGATGCGCGCCTCGTCGCAGCCGAACTTCTCCTCGACCTTCTCCCTGCAAGGTGCCGGAAGGCTATCTACGGCAACAAGGGCGCATTGCCCTTTCGCTCCGCCACCGCGGCGCACCACGGTGATGCGGTTACGGTTCGTCCAATTACGGTAAGTGGACGCCGTAATAATACCGCACTCAACGAGTTCACGCGCCGGAATGCAAAGTTTGTTTCCGTAATAACCTAACATGTCCGCCTCCTTCTTACTTTATCGCCTTTGCCCAGTTTTGTATGTCCTTGATGTCGGCTATCGCCACGTTGTCGTAGTGGCGCACCTTCTTGCCTTTGTGGAATACGTCGCAACCGCCGTCCTCGCGCGAGAACTCAAGCATCGTGTCCAACGTCGGGTAGTGGCGGATATAGCCGTCCGCGTCAAACAGGGTGTTCTCTAAAACGCACTCGTCGGCCATCAGTATGCCCCTATGCTCCAGCGCGGCTTTCCTTATGCGCTTTGCGAGGTCTGACTGCCCACGGCTCGGGTTGAACGACAATGCGTACCACACCATCGTACTTGTCACACCGAACGTCTTTTCCAACAGCTCGCGCGTCTCTTTCGTCACATGAATGTACTTTTTCATATCTTAATCTTAAATTTTATGGGTTTTAACTTCAAAATGTCCCGGGTATTCTCCCGGACTTCCGGGCTTTTCGCTAACTTTGTAGCGCACTAAAACATTGTGTTATGTACGAAATAAAATATACTACCGAAGATTTAATACGTCTTGAAGCACGGATTTGTGCCCTTGAGCATTATATCCGAGAACACGACGCAGAGGGTAGTTGGTTCTTAGACCAAGAGTTTTATAAATGGCTGACAGTCGCAGCAGCTCGTCATGGCAACGTCGAGATAGCCTTGAAGTTAGAGCAAGAAAGACGCGCTCATGAGGAGCGGTGCCGGCAAGAGGGTATCGAGATAAAGTTTCCTTAGTCGCCTTGCCTGAAGCCCGAATGAACTTCTGGAAGGCGTCTTCACGCTTTCTCATATAGTCGCTGTATATCTCGTTGCAACGGCGGTCAAGCAGCCGCTGCAATAACTCACGCTGTCCCGAATCCAACGTGGAGCAGGAATGTCCTATACTACGGTGATCATGTCTTATTGTTGCGGTATTAAGACGTACAGCGTACATCTCTTGGCTTTCGTGATTCTTCATACTTTCTTTTATTTTAATCGTTAATACTTTCGTGGGGCGCGAGGAATTGCACCTCGGCGGCTGTCCTACGCTTTCGCTTTCAGCTTATACCAACATTCCGGCCGCTCCGTCCGTGCCGCCCCTTTCATTCGTTAATACTCTGTTATCACCGGCGCATTCTTGCATCCGTAACACGTTACCAATACCCTCTTCAGCCTCTCCACGTACTCCGCCGGGGCAGTGAACACTATGCCGTCCTCCTCGTTATACCTGAAGCTCACGCAGTCCAGCATCAGCAGGTGGGCAACACGTGACTTGTAGCTCTGCGTCTTCCATCCTTTGATTTCCTCGTTCATATTCTTTAATCTTAAATATTCGTTAATCTCAAGCCTTTTTCGTATCTTTGGCCGCTCGTTAATTACTTAACACGCTGCAAAGATAGTAGATAATTTTCAACCATCAAAATTTTAAAGGGATTATTTTCAACTTATGGGTACTATTTTATCAAGAATACAAGAAATAGCCTCTAATGAGGGAATAACAATCGGAGCTCTCGAACGTATAATTGGGGCAAGCAAAGGTGTGTTATCTCGTGCAATAAATAACGGTACGGACATTCAATCAAAATGGCTACAAGTTGTAGTTGAAAATTATCCCCAATATTCCGCCGACTGGCTATTATCTGGCAAAGGCAATATGCTCAAATCTCCCAGTTCTCCCAGCACTCCCATTGATGAACGTTCTACCGAGCCGGCCCATCATGTCCCCGAAGGTAACCGTGAGGGCATTCCACTTCTGCCCATCAGCGCAATGGCCGGGGCTTTTACCGATGACATCTCGGTCATGGAATATGAATGCGAACGCTATGTCATCCCTGCTTTCAAGGGTGCCGACTTCCTGATGCAAGTCAGCGGTGACTCCATGCAGCCCACTTATTATTCCGGCGACCTCGTCGCTTGCCAGCGCATACCACTCAATGACTTATTCTTTCAGTGGAACAAAACGTATGTCCTCGATACGCTCCAAGGGCCGCTCATCAAACGCATCCGGCGTGGCTCTGATGACAACCACGTTCTTATTGTGTCCGACAATCCCGCTTATGAACCCTTTGAACTTTCCAAAGACCAGTTCCACGGTGTCGCCCTCGTCCGCGGCCTCGTCCGCATCGTGTAAAACAAAATGTTCCCCTTTATACCCTCGGAATCCATGAGAAAACGTGTTTCCCCCTGCATTTACACACCGCTTATGGTCGGGAAGCCCCTGTTTATGCGGCTTTTCCAAGGCTGGTTCCAAAAAAGAGGTGGCATTTAGGGGGTATCTATCGGCTCGTTTTTCGGGGCTATCGTAAAAAAAATGGTATGTTACCCCCTCTCTATCGCACACCCTAAAAACCCTGTTTTGAATATCCAGTTACCCCCTAAGTGAATATCCACTTTGAATATCCACTTGAATATCCACCCCCTGATGAGCCTCATTTTGGGCACAAAAAAAGAGGCCTTGTGAGCCTCCGTTCATAACATCGCCGTAATGGCGTTTTATTTCGTTTCTAACGCCGTTAAAATCAGTCCTTGTCCAATGCGCCACGGCTACATGAAATAAGCGTAGATTGCTTAATTACAGCTCGTTTTGTGATAATTGAGCCGCCTCCTGATAGCCCGGCGTGTAGCAGGTAGTTCTTCGTCGCGCCAACTTGTTCGGCCGTCAGAACCGTATAAACCGCTGAAATACTGCTGAAATACCAGTCCTTACGTTTCCTTCCCTCTATTCCATGTATCAGATGCACGTGTATAACCTTTGCCATATCCTTATATTTTACATCTGCAAATATACCAAATAATAATTATATGGAATAAAATCATAAATAATATTTTATAAATGGATATAAAAAAGCAGTCTGCACCACCTATCCATGTCGTCACTCCACCCACCAATCCACCCATGTAAATCTCATGCAAGCCACTTATAAACATTGTGTAGTCCTGACAAGCCTCAACTTTGCCTAAAATTAAACCAAAATTAGGCCCATGTAAACGTTTCGTTTTGCGTCGTCACCCTGGCGCTATACCCGTAACTCTTTGGCACTCAAAGCATTCCACCATTTTACGTCTTTTCCGTCATTATACGTTTCGTTCTGTGCCCCATACAATATTATTTTCTGCCCGGAAACGATGCACGGCCTTAAAACCAACAAATTGCCGTTCTCCATCAAGAAGTTCCTTGATTTCCGTTTCCAAGGTTTCCATTTCTTTCTGTATTTCATCCGATTTCTCCGTATATTCTTCGAATTCGTCCTTACTCTCAAGATATTCATTTTTCGCATATTCACTCATATATGAGCTTTTCCAAATATTCATTGACGATTTAGCAAACTTGGCCTTATTCTCACATTCATCAAATTCCAAAGACTTTTTATACAATTCGTGAACTTTATCGAAAAGCAAAGGCGAGTCATAGGGAGCAAACGCACTGTCCAAATTAGTCACCACAGGTTCATAGGTTTCAGGCTTAAACAATGTTGTTTTGGTACTTTTAGCTATTAAAGCCTCTGCTTTTTCTTCTGGAGACTTATCGCATGACACTAATGCAATAACAACAACTACTAAATACAATACGTTTTTCATTTTCTTAAATTTTAAAAGGTTTATAAAAATCCTACATAAAAAGAGCGCGAGCATCAATATCTAATCCGAAGGCTGTAGGAGATGCCTGTGCTCAATAGATAAATCAGCCCACGCTATCGCGTGAGCATTCACATTATCTATCCAACTTGAACACAAGTTCATCCTTAAACTCCTACATTCTCGGATGTTGAATAAATAGCGAACGCTAATTAATTACCAACAATGTCTTGGGAATGTACATAGAGCGCAAACCCAATGGCAAAAATAATAAAAAAAGATGTTTCACAAAAATATGAAAGTAGAAATCTTTATTTATCAAGCATAAAATACACAAATAGACATTAGAGACATCAAATATACAACGAGAGGGTCTCATATCACAACATGAAAAGCTATATATTACGCAGCAATAGGTAGCCTTTTGTTTTGCAAAAGGCTATCTTATGCAGCATGAAAGGCCGTGTTTTGCAATGCGATTGGCGGCATATTGCAAAGTGACAAATGGCATATTGTAAAATTGCAAATACAAAAATATTGTGCGGCAGAACCTTCAATCTTTCACCGGGCAGGGTAAGGAGGTGAAGGTCAACAGGTTAGGCGGTGAAAGATACGCTGCGGCATGTTTCACCATCTTTCACCCGACGAAATGCGGTGAAAGACGGGTGAAGGATTGAGAGGACATCTTTCACCATGCAAGCAGCTGGCATTCAATGACATACAAGCATGGTGAAAGATTGAAAGATATTTTAGATTGAAATCAAATTGTTTTCTTATAGCTCAATATCGCGCCTGCCCACGACACTGCGGCGTAGGCGGTCATAGAGACGAGTTGCGGCTGGAGGTCGGCCAGGGTGCTGCCTTTCAAGTAGAGGGCGCGCAGCGTCTCGATGTAATAGCGCAGTGGATTGGCGTATGTCAGGGCCTGCGCCCAGCGCGGCATACTGGCGATTGGCGTGAGCAGACCGCTCATCAGGACGAAGATTATGAGGAAGAAGAACATCAGCAGGGCGGCCTGCTGCATGGTTGAGGAGCAGTTGGAGACGATGAGGCCGAGGCTCGACACGATGAGGAAGAACAGCAGGGAATACATGACTATAAGCCAGACGCTGCCGCGCGGCCACATGCCGTAGAAGACGTATGCCCACAGCATAGACCAGAGAAGCATGAAGAGGCCGATTACCCAGTAAGGTATGAGCTTTGAAAGGATGAAGTCGCGGCGGCTTACGGGCGTCACGTTGATTTGCTCGATGGTGCCTTTCTCCTTCTCGCCTACGATGTTCAGCGCCGGAAGATAGCCTATGAGCAACGTCAGCAGCATGGCGATGATGCCCGGCACCATGTACACCTTATAGTCGAGCGAAGCGTTGAAGAGAAAACGCGGACGCACGTCTACGCCGCCGTTCTCGCCCTGCCCCACCCCGGCACCTCGCTCCGTGCGCTGCGCGGAGGCAAAATCTGATATGATATTGAGCATATATGCCTGTCCGAGCGCACCCTTCACGCCGTTCACGGCGTTGGCGTTCACATTGACGGCGGCCTCGCCCGTGCGCACAACATCAGACGAGAAGCCGTGCGGAATTTCAAGGATTATGTCGGCCGTGCCCTGCTCCACCTGTGCGAGCGCACTGCCATAGCCGCCCTCGACGGATGTCAGCGCGAGATAATCCGACGCGTCAAGCTTGTCGACGAGCTGCCGCGACATTGTGCTGCGGTCGTTGTCTACGACGCAGAACTTCAAGTTACGGATTTCCTGATTTGCCGCATACGGCACTATCAAGAGCATTACGATTGGCAGCACGACAAATATTTTCGGAAGGAAAGCATTGCGGCGGATTTGCAGGAACTCCTTTTGGATTAAGTATTTTATTGTCATAGTTGTTTTATTTATTAGTAGTTAGGAGTAAGGATGGAAGGAGTAAGTAGATTACCTGCGCTGACTTACATTAACAAATATTATACGACATTCATTGATTATTCAGTTCAACAAGCATTTCTACTTATTTCTTCTCTCCTTTCTCCTTTTCTCCTTTTAATCAAATTCTTACTTTAAACTTCTTCAGCGCGACCACAAGCAGCACCGCCTCCATGACGCACATCACCCAAACGTCGGTCAGTATGTATTGCGCATCAACTCCCTGTATCATCAGGCGGCGCGCAGCGTCGATATACCAGCGTGCCGGAACTATTGTGGAAATGTATTGCAGCACAGGCGGCATACTCTCGATTGGGAAGGCGAGACCAGACAGATAGACGGTAGGGATGATGAACAGCATCGACACAACCATAGCTGCAACCTGCGTGCGGACAAGCGTTGACACGAACAGGCCGAGCGTAAGGCAGACGAGAATGTAAATAAACGTAACGCCGAAGAATGCCCACAGGCTGCCTGCCATCGGTACGCCGAGCACGAAACGTGAAAGGACGAGCACCGTAGCAACGTTGAACGATGAAATGACAAAGTAGGGCACGAGCTTCGACAGGATGATGCACGCAGGCGAGAGCGGCGATGCCAACAGCACTTCCATCGTGCCCGTCTCCTTCTCGCGCACTATTGCCACGCTGCTCATCATCACGCACACGAGCATGAGCACCATGCCCATTACGCCCGGCACAAAGTTGTACTCGCTCCTTTGCTGCGGGTTATAGAGCATCCGCGTTACCGGGACGATGTTCATCCGCACGTTATCGGCATTGCCCGACACGGCGTCCTGCCGCATGGAGGCAAGCACCTGCATGACGTATTGCAGGCGTATTGTGGCTTGGTTAGGCTCCGTTCCGTCAACGAGCAGCTGCACTTCGGCCGTGCCCTTGTGTACCAAATCAGATGCAAAGCCATGCCCGAAGACAACCGCCACGTCTGCCTTGCCTTGGCGGAACAAGCTGTACACATCGTCAATGCCCGTCACGCCGTAGCAGAGCGACATGTACGGATTGGCCGCCAGTCGGTCGCACGCCTTGCGCGTAAGCTCGTCGTGCGACATGTCGAGCACCGCCACGCGCACGTTCTTAACCTCTGTAGATACTGCATAGCCGAACAACAGAAGCAGCACGACAGGCACGGCGAGCAGTATGAGCATGCTGCGACGGTCACGAATGATGTGCAGAAACTCCTTGTGATACCCACCCCAACCCTCCCGAAGGGAGGGAGTTTGATTTGCAATAGATGATTTATGTAATATGTTTGGCATTCTGAACTTCATTATATATCACACTTTTAAATATTAATAATTCAATAACAAAATCATACCAAGCTCCTTCCCTTCGGGAGGGTTGGGGTGGGTGTCAGGTTGGCTTGTGGTGGGTATCAGGTTGGCTTTGGTAGTTATTACCTTCATCAGCGCACAATCTCATAAAAAACATCATACAAATTATCTGCATCATACTGCTGTTTCAGCTTTGCAGGCGTATCGAGAGCCTTGACGCGACCATCAACCATGATTGACACGCGGTCGCAATACTCGGCCTCGTCCATATAGTGCGTAGTGACGAAAACGGTAGTGCCACGGTCGGCGGCGAGGTAAATCAGCTCCCAAAACGTGCGGCGCGTCACCGGGTCGACACCTCCCGTAGGCTCGTCGAGGAATACTATTTCAGGCTCATGGAATGTCGCAACTGTGAAGGCCAACTTCTGCTTCCAGCCGAGGGGCAGCGAGCCTACAAGGCTGTCGCACTCGCCTTCAAGCCCGAGCGAGTGCAGGCACTCGTCAGTCTTGCGCCTTATCATCTTACCGTCCATGCCGTATATTCCGCCGAAAAGGCGCATGTTCTCTGTCACGGTGAGGTCGTCGTACAGCGAAAAACGCTGACTCATGTAGCCGATGTGCCGCTTTACCTGCTCCGGCTGCATGCCGACATCGAACCCGGCCACCTCGACACGTCCTGCCGTAGGTCGGCTAAGGCCGCAGAGCATGCGCATTGCAGTTGTCTTTCCGGCACCGTTTGCGCCGAGAAAACCAAAGATTTCGCCTCGCCGAACGTCAAAGCTGATGCTGTCAACGGCGGTGAACGAGCCGAATTTCTTAGTCAGGCGGTCGGCTGATATTATATTTTCACAAGTCATAAACATATACTATAAAAGTTACAAATGTAAACCTAAACGGCAACAAACACTGTCATAATGACATATTGAAAGCTTCACTGATTTTTGATGAAATAGAAATTGGCGAAAGAAAAAGTGCAATGCAGACTTTGCAAAACGACTACTTAATTTTTGAAAAACATGCTTTTTCATGTCGAAAAACGGCATTTTCAACATCGGGAAACGGCTTTTTGGCAATCGGGAAACGGTTGCACGATTATCGTGGAAGCACTGCACGATTGTCGTGCAACGGCTGCACGATTTTTTAACTATGGTTAATCGTTGCACACTTGGCAAATTTACAATGTAAGTCATTATACATCAACAGATTAAAGTTGCACACGCGAGAATGGCGTATTTCAGCCGAAATTATTTCAGAAAAATTATACGCGATTGTCAGCACGTCAAAGCAGAACAATGTGAAAGCATTTGCCGCGATATTGTGTCACTGTGTAAAATCATTGTTTTACGTATTGGCCGGTAATCGAGATGAAGCAATCTTCCACAGAAGGCCGTATCCGCTTCACTTCAACACCTGTATGTCCGCGCTGTTGCAGATACTCCGACAATGCAGAAGGGGCAATCACGTCGTCCAACGTAACGTGAATGCTGTCGCCGAAAGAGAATGCCGACGTTGCGATGTGGCATGCCTTCAAGTCAAGGAGCAGCCGGTGCATGTCGTCGCTGCGCATGGCGAACAGGTTGGCGGAATAGCTTTCGCAGATTTCTGCTGACGTACCCGTCTGCAGCAGGCGGCCGCATTGCATGAGCGAAATGCGGTCGCACCATGACGCTTCGTCCATGTATGGCGTTGACACGAGCACTGTTATGCCGTTGTCGCGGCTTATGCGTTTCAGCATCTGCCAGAACTCGCGGCGCGACACGGGGTCGACGCCCGTCGTAGGTTCGTCGAGCAGCAGTACGCGCGGAGCATGGATTAGCGCACAACAGAGAGCGAGCTTCTGCTTCATTCCGCCTGACAATTTTCCGGCGCGGCGCGTCTTAAACGGCTCAAGGCGGCTGTAAACGTCGCGTATCAAGCCGCAGTTCCGCTCGATTGTTGTGCCGAATACCGATGCGAAAAACCGCAAGTTTTCCTCCACCGAGAGGTCTTGGTAGAGCGAAAACCTGCCAGGCATATAGCCGATGCGCCGCCGCAGCTCGCGGTAATCACGTACCGCGTCGAGTCCGTCAACCGTGGCCCGTCCGCCGTCGGGAAGCAGCAGCGTCGCCAATATGCGGAATAGCGACGTCTTGCCTGCGCCGTCAGGGCCGATTATGCCGTATATTTCGCCTTCGCCGACGCTGAAGGTCAAGCCGCGAAGAGCATTGACACGGCCGTACTGCTTGTGCAAATCGTAGACTGAAACCATATTTTTAAAGGTGAGATGGTGAGAAAGTGAGAAAACATTTTTAAAGGTAAAAAAGTAAAAAGGTAAAAAAGTAAAACATCACAAATGCTTGTAAGGCAAATGGATTTTTCACTTTTCATTTTTCATTATTCATTCAAAAAGAATTAGATTCTTCACTCTTCGTTCTTCACTCTTCATTCAAAAAGAATTGGATTCTTCACTCTTCGTTCTTCACTCTTCACTTAAAAAGTCTGCCTCTCCGTACATCCCGATTTTGAGCATTCCGTCTGTGTTCTTTACCTCGACTTTTACCGCGTAGACAAGGTTGGCGCGTTCGTCGCGCGTCTGTATCGTCTTGGGAGTGAACTCCGCCTTGTCTGAAATCCATGATACAATGCCTTTATACTCATGACTACCGTCCTCGCCGAGGTCGGCATACACCTTGACTTGTTGTCCTATTTTCAGCGATGTGAGTTGGGGCGCGGTGACATAAACACGCAGCGTCATGTCGCTTACGTCCGCGATTTTGAACAAAGGCTTGCCCGGCACGGCGTATTCGCCGGCTTCGGCATACTTCTCAAGCACCGTTCCGCTGATTGGCGACGTAATGCGGCACTTGCGCAGCTGGTCTACTACCTGCCAACGCTCTATTTCCGCCGCGTCCATCTGTCGGTTCAGGCTGCCCGTGGTGTTGCTTAGTTGCGACAGTTGCGCATCCAATTGGCGGCGAAGCACGCGCACGCTGCTCTCCGCGTCGTCAAGTAGCTTGCGGTTGGCGGCGTTGTCACGCACAAGCGCAGAGTACCGCTTCACTTCAAGCTCGGCCTTTTCCAGCTGTTGTTTCGTTACTGCGAGCTGCTTGTTTATGTCCGGCCGCTGACTCGCGTAAACTTCTTTCGTCGCGCCGAGCCGCATCGCGCGCAGTTGCAACTGCACCGTATCAATCAGCCCTACCTGCTCTCCTTTCGCCACTTTGGCACCCTCTTCAGCGTCGAAATACATCAGTTTGCCAGTCTGTTCGGCAGACACTATGATTTCGGTAGCTTCGAATGTCCCCATTGCGTCGTGCTCCATACCGCCTTTTGAGCAGGCAACCAATGACAAAACCGTCAATGCAAATATTATGTTCTTCATCTTCTAAAAGTTATTTAAGTGCTTTATTTTGTACATTTCCTGCAACAGCTGGATTTCGTGCAGCCGCTTGCCGAGCTGCGCGTCGCTAACGGCGTTGATGTCGCGAAGCATCTCGTTCACCGTCTCCGTGCCGTTGGCAACGCGCAGTTCGGCCTTTTCGCGTATGCGCCGGCGCAGCGTTATTATTTCTTCGTCTTGCCTTAGTTGCTCACGCAGGTTGTCAACAGCTCCGCTCTGCATCTCCGTTTGCAGGCGCGTGTTGAACAGAAATGCGTCGCGCTCCGACTGCACCGTCTGCCGCTCGATGTCAATGTTGCGGCGGTCGTTGGCCCGTGTGTACAGCGAACCGAAGTTCCACGACAGCGTTACACCTACTTTATAATAAGCGTCGAAGTCGTCTTTCAGCATGTTCAGCCCCGGATTGCCGTAGCCGCCGCGTGCAAACAGGCCGACATTAGGGCGCAAAGCCACGTTGAGAGATTTCAACCTGGCGTCGAGCAGACGCTCCTGCGCAGCATAAAGAGCAAGCTCTGGACGGCTGTTTGCGCAGTTTTGCAGGACAGGAGGCATTGGCTTGACGAGCGTGTCGCCGTCGCCTATTTCCTTTCCGATGAACGTAGAAAGCATTTTCAGATACGTATTGCGCTGTGTCAGCAGGCTCGTTTCCCTCTGCCGGGCCTTCACCTGTTCCACCTTTACGGCATCAACGTCGGTCTGGTTGGCTGTTCCGCCCTTCACCATAGCCTCGACCGATGCAAGAGAAAGCGACAAGTCGCTTTGCAACACGCCGACCTGCTTCAACTGTTCGTCAAGCACAAGTATGCCGAAAAACAGCTCGTCAACGCGCCGGTTGACATCGTACATCGCCACGCTGACCTGCTCCCGCCCTACGTCGCCTTGCGCCTCGGCCAAGCGTTTGGCTGACGACACGGCTCCGCCGTCGTACACCTGTTGGCTGACGGTTATGTTAACGTCATACTGGTCCTTACTTAACGTCGGGATGTTAACGCCCGGCAGGGTGATGGGAATAGTCGTAACGTCGCTTTGGTAAGAAGCCGTGCCGCTCACGACGGCCTGCGGCAGCCACGCCTTCGCGGCGTTCGCAACGGTGAAGCGGCGGCTCTGCTCCACCAGGTCGTACTGCTTTATTACGGGATAATTATCCCTCGCCCAAGCCTTACACTGCTCCAGTGTGACCTGTGCATGGCCTGTGCCTGCGCAAAAGAACATCAATATGCAAACAAAATAATGCTTCATATAAATCAGTTGATTGTCGTTTACATTTGCAAAGGTAAGGTTACAATGTGCACGCAACGTTATCTTATGCAGTCATTAAATGTTCTTTTTGTACAAATACGCTTTCAAGCAATGCGGTTTTCGCGGTAAAACATTGCCGATAAGTGCTATTTTCGTATTTTTGCATCGTAACAATCAGATAAAAAGAACATGAAGAACAAATCGCCGGAACGCTTTTCTTTCCATGAATTGAAGTCGATGTTGAGCGGCATAAAATCGGCCGACGCACCAATAAAGTTCATCGGTAAGGACATTGCAATGCTCGGTAGGGACGGCAAGACGCTGCAAAACATACTGCAAACCGATACGCCCTACATAATGGAAGACTGCCGCATGGGCTTCGTAAAGAGCGGCAGCATAAGGCTGATGGTGAACCTCATCGAGCGCGAATACGGCGAAGGGACGTTCGCCTTCATATCAGCCGGCAGCATACTGCAAATAAACGGCATGAGCGAAGACTTTGACCTGTGTGGCATGATGCTCAGCGACGAACGGCTGAAAGCGGCAATGGGCAAGGCTATGCCGACCTGGTGCAGCGGCAACGCGACGTTTTTCACGGTACACCCGGGCGACGAAGACGCCGCTACAATCAGGCAGATATTCAGCACGATATGGGATTTGATTAACAAAGAGCGTTTTCCCGACGAAACGCTTAACGGCCTGATACACGCCGTGATACATTATTACAGCTATCTGAAAGACATTGAAGCGGACACGGCACAGCCCGAAACGTCGCGCGGCAAGGAACTTTTCAACACCTTTATACGCCTTGTCAACCAGCACTCGAAGCACGAGCGCAAGTTGCCTTTCTATGCCGACAAGATGTGCGTGACGCCCCGTTACCTCAGCACAATCATAAAACAAGTAAGCGGAATAACAGCGAAAGAATGGATTGACCGCGCCGTTGTGACCAACGCGAAAGTGATGTTAAGATACAGCAGCAGGCAGGTGGCCGAAGTGGCTTACGTCCTTAACTTCCCCAACGTCAGCTTCTTCTGCAAGTTCTTCAAGCACGCCACAGGTCAGACGCCGCAGGAATACAGGGGAAAACGAAATTAAGTGAAAAGCGAAAAACGAAAAGTGAAAAATCCATTTGCTTACACCTTAATAGTCGATAAAGGCAAATGGATTTTTCACTTTTCGTTTTTCACTCTTCACTTTAATTATTCTCCACGTCGCTGTCGAGCCTCGTGTCCTTAGTGATTGTCATACTGCCAGTATGCGAGATGGTAATCAGCAGAGGCACATACTCGTCGCTAAGCACGTCGGGCTCGCCCACGCTTGCCGCGAAGATTATCTTGTCGCCGTCAACACGGTCGAACACAATGCCGAGCAAGGCGCTTTTCTCAAGGTATTTCGCGTTGACATACGACGCAAAGTCCTGCTTGCTGAACGTCTTTTGGAACAGCGGTTTCGATTCGTAAGCCGCCCCGTCGTCCTTGTGCGACTCTATCGTGACGTCAATCACATTGTCATAATACTTACTGCCGTCGTCGCCTGAAACCATCGGGAGCGACGTGTCGGCACGGCGCACGATGTTGACGTAGCAACTCTGGCCCTTCACCTTCACTTCCTCCATAAACCTGGAGTCCTGCATTTTGACAGGTCCTGAAGGAGCTTTCTCTACTTGCTTCTTGGCGATAATGTCGCCTGTGGGCTTCTTCTCGCCGCAAGCCGAAAAGGCAACGGCTGCCAAGGCGGCGATGAACAGTGTCTGTAATGATTTCATTTTGTCATATTACGTTTTTCGGTACAAAAGTAGTACAAATTAATTAAAAAGCAAAGCAAAACGCTGTTTCACTTCCATTTAATTTTGAGTTTAATCCATTTTTCCATAATTTTGTAACAACTTATGAAGAGATTTGCACTTTATTTAATCGTGTCCGTACTCGTTCTGACTGCCTGTATGGAAGGAGGCGAGGCAAAAAAAGCGGACGAACCCGTAGACACCATCCCCGTAATGGTGACCCAGATACGGAAATGCTCCAAGCTGTACACCGCCGAATACCGCGTGCGCAAGATTGTGACGCACGACGATGACGTGCGCCTTAAAGGCTCGATGTTCAACCAGAAGTTCGACTTCTCCATGCCTCTGTCGTCACGGAAAATCGCAATCCCGATGGAGGCGAAGCTGAAAGCGTATGTGGACTTCAGCTCGTTCTCTGAACAGAACATTGCCGTAAGCGGCGACAAAGTGGAGATTACGCTGCCCGACCCACGGGTGGAGCTGACCTCAAGCCGCATAGACCATGACGGCATCAAGAAGCACGTGGCCTTCATGCGGTCAAACTTCACCGATGCGGAAATGGCCTCATACGAGCAGCAGGGCCGCCGGCAAATAATACAGAGCATACCGCAGATGGGCATAATCGAGATGGCACGCCAGAGCGCGGCGCACGCCCTCGTGCCCATACTGGCGCAAATGGGATACAAGGAAGAGAACATCACAATAACATTCCGCAAGGACTTCACCACCGGCGACCTGCCGATGCTCCTTGAAAACAACAACATGGAATATGGCAAATAAAAGAAACAACGGCAAGGAAGGCCGCGGCCTGTGGTCGTCGATAGTGCGCGGCGTAGGCCGGATAAAGCAGTACGCAATCGCCGCCATCGTGGCGTTGGTCATCATCGCGTCGGCATATCTCGTCAGGCAATGCCGCGGCAACGCCATAACGGCATACGTAAACGACACAATAAACATAACGCCAACGCAGGTGCTGGCGATGAAAGAAATAGGCGAATGGGAGTTCCTGTCCGTCGAGGACGAGGAAATGGTTGACACCGTAAGGCGCAGACTCTTCGGCACGGACGAGCTAATACGCATATACAAGGGCACACTGCGCTTCGGCATTGACCTTTCTGAAACACGCGCCGACTGGGTAACGGTAAGCAGAGACACGCTGCGCGCGGTGCTGCCACGGGTGAAGCTGCTCGACGAAGACTTCATCGACGAGGCCGCTACGCAAGCGTTCTTCGAATCGGGCACATGGAACGACAAGGCACGCAGCGACCTCTACCACCGCGCCAAGGCAAGGATGAAGGCGCGATGCCTTACCAAAGAGAATATCGCAAGCGCCGAAGACAACGCCCTGAAACAGTTTTTCCAGATGTTCAAGGCCATGGGCTTCAAGACAGTAGAAGTGAGGTTTGAACGCTGAAAACACCAAGCACCCACCCCAACCCTCCCAAAGGGAGGGAGCTTAGTATGACTTTTCGGATTACAATTAAGACAAAAGCCACGAACGCACAGCATATATTACGTTCGTGGCTTCCATTTTTTATACAGGCTTTTTATAAACGATGCAAATCAAACTCCCTCCTTTTGGGAGGGTTGTGGTGGGTATTTAGTGCTTAATTAAACATACAGAACACTCCAGCCCCTATGAAAAGCACTCCCACAGCCACACCGAGCCAACGCTGAACTATGTGCATCCTGCGCCTTAAAGCGTCTGTACCGCCCAGACCATAAGCCACGACCCACGCCAGCAGCACGGCCGGGAGCGACGTGGCTACGGCGAACACTACCGGCAAGAGCCAGCCCGAAGGCGACTGTGCCGCAAGCGGCATCAACATGCCGAAATATACTATGGCACTCTCCGGACAGAAAGAAAGGGCGAGAAGCACGCCCAGCAGCAAGCTGCCCCACACTCCGCCGAAGCGGCGGCCGCGACCGGGCACCGTAGGGCAATGCTCGTGGCGGTGCAGGAAACGGTCGAGAATGAAATACAGTCCGATTAATATCAGTACGGGCGCGAGCAACCTTTCGCCCCACTCGCCGAACCAACGGCCTATGGCATCGACGCCTCCGCTGCCGCGGAGTACGCCAAGCAGCACGACACCGAGCAGCGAATAAGCCAGCAGGCGGCCAAAAGTGTAAGCAAGACCTTTGACAAACACACTGCGCGGACGGTGCGCATCCTTGGCTATATAGCCCATTGCAGCTATATTGGCAGCCAACGGACACGGGTGCAAAGCCACGATTAGACCGAGCAAGAAGGCTGTGATTACAGGGAAACCGTTGTTTTCCAGTATATTCTGAACAAGCTCCATTCTACCTTAAAAACATTTTATGCAAAGGTAACGCAAATACGGCAAAACGTCAACAACACGACTTTTATTTAAGAAAACTTTACATTTCATACCGTCATAAAAATGCGGCGGCCAGACAACTTTACACACATTCGCAACCGCTTGACTGTCAACAAGTTAGCAACACGCCGCTTTTCACGGTGCAAAAGACCGTATTTCGCGTGCCAAAAGACGGTCTTTCGGAAGACGAAAGACGGCCTTTGACAACGCCAAAAGCCACAACATTGAAAACCTGAGGCCGCAAGGCGCACGGCGGCGCGCTGCACGGCGGCGCGGCACCAACAAGCAAACCTGATTAATAAAGATGTAAAAAATTTGGCTCGTAACGATAAAACGATTAAATTTGCACACAATATTGACACACCACAGAATGAGTACCGGCAACTTGACGCAAATCCTCACACAGACAATAGAGAAGTTGTCTCGGCGCGAGTCGTTGAAAGAGCTGTTCCACCAGCACCGCGACAGCGACCCTCTACCTTCGGCAAAAGCACTTGAAGAGATTATCGGGCTGGCGCGCTCGATACTGTTTCCAGGTTTTTACGGCAAGTCAACGGTAAGCATCCAAACACTGAAATACCATATAGGAGTCAACGTCGAGCGTATGCACAAGCTGCTGACCGACCAAATCCTGGCCGGCCTCTGCTTCATGGACACCGAGCACACGGCGGCTGACTGCATACCGCTGTACCGGCGGCCGCAGGCCGAAGAACTTGCAACCAAGTTCATTGAGCGCCTGCCGGAAATACGCGCCGTGCTGGCGACCGACGTAGACGCGGCCTACAACGGCGACCCGGCGGCCGAGAGCAAGGCCGAAATAATATCGTGCTACCCCGTAATAAAGGCTCTCGTAAACTACCGCCTGGCACACGAGCTGGTAAAGCTCGGCGTGCCGCTAATACCCCGCATCATAACTGAAATGGCCCACTCGGAGACCGGCATCGACATACACCCGGCTGCCGAAATAGGCCACCACTTCACCATAGACCACGGCACGGGCGTAGTAATAGGCGCGACGTGCATAATAGGCGACAACGTCAAGCTGTACCAAGGCGTCACGCTCGGCGCAAAGAGCTTTCCGCTCGACGCCGACGGCAACCCTATCAAGGGCATACCGCGCCACCCCATACTCGAAGACAACGTAATAGTCTACTCCAACGCCACCATCCTCGGCCGCATAACCATCGGCAAGGGGTGCGTCGTAGGGGCCAACATCTGGGTGACAGAAGACATGGAACCGATGTCGAAAAAGGTAAAAAAAGGAGGGAAGGAATAAGGAGGGAAGGAGTAGAGACGCAAAATATTGCGTCTCAGTAGAAATGCCACATGGCGCATATAAAATGCGTATGGCGTTTCATTACGTTCAGCCCGGAAGGCAAGGCATATGTACTTACTCCTTCCCTCCTTACTCCTTCTCTCCTAAAAAACGAACAATCATAAACAAAATAATGGAACAAGAATTTGAACTCATCGCCAAGACGTTCATGGGATTAGAGCCGGTCTTGGCAAAAGAGCTTACGCAACTGGGAGCAAACAATGTGCAGATAGGACGCCGCATGGTGTCATTCACCGGCGACAAGGAAATGATGTACCGCGCCAACTTCAGCCTGCACACGGCAATAAGGGTAATCAAGCCCATAAAACACTTCAAGGCGCAGTCGGCCGACGACGTGTATGAGGAGGTTAAGAAAATAGACTGGAGCCAGTACCTCGACCTGAAAAAGAGCTTCGCCGTCGACTCGGTGGTGTTCTCCGACGAGTTCCGCCACTCCAAGTTCGTGTCCTACAAGGTGAAAGACGCCATCGTAGACCAGTTCCGCGAGAAGACCGGGCAGCGCCCCAACATCTCCGTGGCCAACCCCGACATACGCCTTAACATGCACATAGCCGAAGACCGCTGCACGCTCTCGCTCGACTCGAGCGGCGAAAGCCTGCACCGCCGCGGCTACAGGCAGGAGTCCGTCGAGGCTCCGCTCAACGAAGTGCTCGCCGCTGGCATGATTCTCATGACGGGATGGCAGGGCGACACCGACTTCATCGACCCGATGTGCGGCTCGGGCACGCTGCTCATCGAGGCCGCGCTCATAGCACGCAACATGGCTCCCGGCGTGTTCCGCAAGAGCTATGCGTTCGAGAAATGGCCCGACTTCGACGCCGACCTCTTCGACCGCATATACAACGACGACTCGCAGGAGCGCGAGTTCAACCACCACATATACGGCTACGACATCGACCCGAAGGCCGTACAGACGGCCAACCTCAACGTGCGTGCCGCCGGACTGACCAAGGACATCAGCGTGGGAATGGCCGACTTCAAGGACTTCAAGCAGCCAAAGGACAAGGCCATCATGGTAACCAATCCGCCCTACGGCGAACGCATATCCACCCCCGACCTGCTCGGTACGTACCGCATGATTGGCGAAACGCTCAAGCATCAGTTCAGAGACAACGACGCATGGGTGTTGAGCTACCGCGAAGAATGCTTCGACCAAATCGGCCTGAAGCCGTCAATCAAAATCCCGGTGTACAACGGTTCGCTTGAATGCGAGTTCCGCAAGTACCAGATTTTCGAAGGAAGGCTAAGCGATTTCCGCGGCGCAGGCAACATTCTCAAGACCGAAGAGGAGAAAAAAGCAATGGCCGAGAAGCACCGCTTCAAGGAAAACCGCGAGTTCAAGAAGCGCCTTGAAGAGCACGAGGAAAACGAAGACGGCGACATTCGCACGTTCAAGTTCCATAAGTTTGATGCCGGCGGCTTCGGTTCTCGTGACCGCGAACGCCGCCGTGACGACCGCGACAGGCGCGACTTCGGGCGTGACCGCCGTGGGTTCGGCGACCGTGGCGGACGTGATTCTGGCCGTGGCAGACGCGACTTCGACGACCGCGGAGGACGCGGCGACCGTCGTGGAGGGCGCGATTTCAAAGGCAACTGGGACAGAAAAGACTACGGAAAGAAAGGAAGGCGCTATGACGACTAAGCCAAACAACAGTTTCCACATCAACGCCAGGCTATGCGCCGTGGCGTTGCTCGCAATGTTCACTATCATGACAGGCTACGCACAACAACGCGAATTTACGCTTGAAGACCTTAACTTCGGCGGCAAAAACTACCACAACATGGTGCCCAAGAACAGGTACTTGACGTGGTGGGGCGACCAGCTCGTGCGCCTTGACGTGGAGGAATGCTACACCGTAGACAAGAAAACGGGCAAGGAAAAGCCCTTGTTCACGCTCGACGACATCAACAAATGGGCAGGAACAACAGCTGACAGCGCAAAAATATACCACCTGTTGTACGCATCCTTCCCCTACCCCGACAAACCTCTGGTGCTCATTGAGCGTAAAAACGAACGTCTGCTAATTGATTTCAAGGCAAAGAAAAACGTCTGGCGGCAAAGCACCGAAGGAGAGACGCACGCCGACTGGAACGCCCGTTCGCGTGCCGTCGCATTTGTTAAGGACGACAACCTCTATGTAACCGACGCCGAAGGAAAGACGCGCCAGCTGACAACCGACGGCAGCCACGACATCGTTTACGGACAAAGCGTACACCGCGACGAGTTCGGTATATATAAAGGTACGTTCTGGAGCAACGACGGACAGAAGCTCGCCTTTTACCGGATGGACCAAAGTATGGTGACTGACTATCCCCTCGTAAACATCGACACGCGCGTAGCGACGGAAATACCGACCAAATATCCGATGGCCGGTGAGACCAGCCACAAGGTCACTGTGGGCGTTTACGACTTGAAAACAGACAAGACCGTCTACCTGAAAGCAGGCGACCCGACCGACCGTTACTTTACAAACATAGCCTGGAGTCCGGCTGACGAGGCGGTCTACATGTTCGAGCTCAACCGCGACCAGACCGACATGGAGCTGGTGAAATACGACGCTTCCACGGGCGAAAAGCTGTCTACCTTATATAAAGAGCACCACGACAAGTACGTGCATCCAATGAATCCAATCACTTTCTTGCCGTGGGATGCCGACAGGTTCATACTGCAAAGCGAGAAAGACGGCTACAACCACCTGTACCTGTTCAACACAAAGGGCGAGCAGTTGAAGCAAATCACGAGCGGCAAATGGGTCGTGCTGGACCTTATCGGGTTTGACTTGAAGGCAAAAACAGCCATTATTTTGTCAACCGAAAGCAGCCCCATCCAGAACAACATCTACAAAGTTAACATCCAAACAGGCGAGCGCACCCTGCTCGACAACGGCCGAGGATGCCATGCCAACACGTATGACGCAGGCGGACACCGCGCCCCCATGCTCTCATCTTCAGGCCGTTACGCCTTCGACAGCTACTCGGAGCCTGACGTTCCGCGCAACATCGACATCATCGATGTTGACAAGGTGAAGCGTATCAGCTACTTCAAGGCCGACAATCCGTGGAATGGTTACAACGTGCCTGAATACTCATGCGGCACCATCAAGGCGGCAGATGGGGTGACAGACCTGTACTACCGCATGGTGAAACCCGTAAACTTCGACCCCGAAAAGAAATATCCCACCGTGGTTTACGTGTACGGCGGCCCTGGAGTTCGCAACGTAGAGGCACGCTGGCACTACGCAAGCCGCAGCTGGGAGACGTACATGGCGCAGAAAGGCTACCTGCTCTTCATCCTCGACAACCGCGGTTCGAGCGACCGTGGGCGCGACTTCGAGCAAGCAACGTTCCGCCATCTCGGTGTGGAAGAGATGAAAGACCAGCTCAAAGGGGTGGAATACCTGAAGAGCTTGGCCTACGTCGACACAACGAGAATGGGTGTACACGGCTGGAGTTTCGGCGGTTTCATGACAACATCGCTCATGACTACCTATCCCGAGGTATTCAAAGTAGGTGTTGCCGGAGGCCCTGTGATTGACTGGAAATGGTACGAAGTGATGTACGGAGAACGTTACATGGACACGCCGCAGGCCAATCCGGAGGGCTACGCGGAGACAAGCCTTATCAACAAAGCAAAGAACCTGAAGGGCAAACTGCAAATAATCATCGGCACGGACGACCCCACCGTAGTGCCGCAACACGCCCTGTCGTTCATCAAGAAGTGCAACGAAGTAGGCACACAGCCCGACTTCTACGTATATCCAGGCGAGGGACACAACATGATGGGACACCAGAGCGTACACCTGCACGAAAGGATTACGCAGTATTTCGAGGACTATTTGAAATAAAATAAACAACAAACACCTACCCCTACCCTTCCCAAGGGAGGGAGCTTAAATACATATCAGACTATGAAAATATTACTATTAGGCAGCGGAGGACGCGAGCACGCCTTGGCATGGAAGATTGCACAAAGCCCGAAAGTTGACAAACTGTACATAGCTCCGGGCAACGCCGGAACAGCTAATGCTGGCGAGAACGTAGACATAAAGGCTGACGACTTCGAGCGTCTGAAGGACTTTGCCGTAGCAAACGGCATCGACATGGTTGTCGTTGGGCCGGAAGACCCGCTGGTAAAAGGCATATACGACGACTTCAAAAGCGACAAGCGGACGGCCGGCATACCTGTAATCGGCCCGTCAAAGGCAGGCGCACAGCTTGAAGGCTCAAAGGACTTTGCCAAGGGTTTCATGCAAAGGCACAACATCCCGACGGCAAGATACAAGACATTCAACGGCACAACGCTCGACGAAGGACTGCGTTTCCTTGAAACATTACAGCCCCCTTACGTGCTGAAGGCCGACGGCCTGTGCGCAGGAAAGGGCGTGCTCATAGTGCCGACGCTCGACGAAGCAAGGAAGGAGCTGCGCGAGATGCTCGGTGGAATGTTCGGCAACGCATCGGCAAACGTAGTCATCGAAGAGTTTTTGAGCGGCATCGAGTGCTCCGTATTCGTGCTTACTGACGGCAAGAACTACAAAATCCTGCCCGAAGCAAAGGACTACAAGCGCATCGGCGAGGGTGATACCGGCCTCAACACGGGCGGCATGGGCAGTGTGACTCCTGTTCCGTTCGCCACGAAAGAGTGGATGCAGAAAGTGGAAGACCGCATCATCCGCCCCACGGTAGAGGGTCTTGCAGAGGAAGGATTAGACTACAAGGGCTTCATATTCTTCGGCCTCATCAATGTAAACGGCGACCCGATGGTCATCGAATACAACTGCCGGATGGGCGACCCGGAAACGGAGAGCGTAATGCTCCGCCTAAAAAGCGACATCGTTGACCTCTTCGAAGGCGTGGCCGAGGGCAATCTCGACCAAAGAAATATCGAATTCGACCCGCGCGCGGCGGTCTGCGTGATGCTCGTAAGCGGCGGTTATCCCGAGAAATACGCCAAAGGCTACCCCATAACCGGCATCGGCGACGTTGAGGGAAGCATCGTGTTCCACTCCGGCACGGCCATGAAAGACGGCCAGGTAGTCACCGCCGGAGGCCGCGTCATCGCCGTAAGCTCTTACGGCAAGGACAAGGAGGAAGCCTTGGCAAAGTCGTTCAAGGAAGCGCAGAAAATCAAATTCACCGACAAATACTTCCGTAGCGACATAGGGAAAGACCTTTGACAATTCATAATTCATAATGCATAATTCATAATTGGGCTGCGCATAACACATGATAGCGACATCACCCAATCATGAATTATGCATTATGAATTATGAATTATGAATTGAAAAAAAGTGAAGCGATTACAGAACAGAATTGCCGAGAGCCGCTTCGCGCTGCCCGTTACGGCGGTTTACGCGCTGGCGGTATGGCTCATGATGTGCGCCATTGGTTGCAGGACATACGCCGAACTGGCCGTGTTCGCCCTGTCGGCCTACCTCATGGCGGAGCTGAACAACCGCAACGCGCTCATCAGAGTGTACAGCCGAATGGTGTCATGTACGTTTCTCGTGCTCGGAACGATGGCCGCGCCAGCCATCGGACGGCTTGACGTGCTCGCCGTGCAGCTGTGTCTCATCGCCTCATACCTGCTGCTCTTCGCCTCGTATCAGGACAAGCGGGCGCAAGGCAAGATGTTTTACGCCTTCGCATTCATCGGCATCGCGGGTGCAATCTGCCCGCCGTCACTGCTTTTCGTACCCGTAATATGGGTGCTCACGGCCACCAACCTGATGGCGATGAGCTGGCGCAACTTCTGGGCGTCGGTCATCGGACTGACCGCCCCCTACTGGTTTATCGCAGGATATTGCGCCATGACAGGCGACATGGCTATCCCCCTACGCTTGGCTGACAGCTTCGCGCAGGCCATTGCACCAGCACAATACACATCGTCGCCGGGCATCATCGTGTCGTCCGCCGTAACGCTGCTTGTCGCAGCCATAGGCGCAATCCACTTCATGCGCAACAGCTACAAGGACAAAATCCGCACACGCATGCTCTACGAGCTGCTCATAGCCACAGCATCGTTTACCGCCATCTTCTACGCCGCCCTGCCACAATACGCCGAACAGATGACGGGCATACTCATAGTCAACGCCTCGGTATTGGCAGCCCACTTCTTCGCTCTTACCAGCACGCGGCTCACAAACATAGCGTTCATTCTGCTCGCCTTGCTGGCCGTCGCGGCAACAGCATTCAACACACTGGGCTGCACGCCCATGGCAAACGACCTGTCCCCATGGAGTCTCTTATAACCTTGCTCACCGACTACGGCTACGTAGGGATGCTCATATCGGCGTTCCTCGCCGGCAGCATATTCCCCTTGAGCAGCGAGGTAGTCATGCTCGCGCTCATGGCGGCAGGGCTCGACCCGTGGGCGTTGGTGGCCTACGGCACGGTGGGCAACACCCTCGGCAGCATGTTCAACTACTGGCTCGGCTCATTGGGACGCATGGACTGGATAGAGAAATACCTGCACGTAAACCCCAAAGACCTTGACCGCGCACGCCGTTTCATGGCCGGGCGCGGAGCGTGGACGGGCTTCTTCGCCTTCCTGCCGGTAATAGGCGAAGGCATAACAATCGTGCTCGGACTGATGCGCGCCAACCTCACGCTCACCATTGTGAGCGTAACCATGGGCAAACTGGCACGCTACGCGCTGCTCGCCCTCGGCGTGGAAATATTTGTTTAACCATTTTACCACTATTTTACCTTCCGCCGCGCAATGTTCGCCTTGCGGACATATTTTATATATAGGAGAACATAAAAACACGAGATTATGAAAAAGTTTATCCTTACAACGGCGTTGGCCATTCTTGCCGTCATCGCCGCAGGCGCACAGACAACAGACGGCAAGAAGCTGTCAAAGCAGGAGCGCAAGGCCATGCAGGCGCGCATCGACAGCCTGATGAACCTCAAGGCGCAAAGCGCAATCAACGATACGGCCTTCGTAATCGAGGCCGACCAGGTGACATTCAAGCGCGGATACACCGTACACGTTACGTCGAGCACCAACTTCGTAGCCTTCTGCGGCAACAGCGCAGTGGTGCAGGTGGCCTTCAACGTGCCGTGGCCGGGCTTCAACGGCCTTGGCGGCATCACCGTCGAGGGCAGCGTGTCGGGATATAAGAAGACCACCGACAAGAAGGGCAACGTGTACATACAGGCCAACGTCAACGGCGTAGGCATATCCGCCCAAGTGTTCATCACCCTGTGGCACAGCGGCAAGCAGGCCACCGTGACCGTGCAGCAGAACTTCCGTTCAGGTAAAATCACGCTCGACGGCGACCTCATCCCCTTGGAAGAGAGCAATATCTTCCAAGGCACAGCCATCTGACCTGCCGTGCGGTTTGCCATCGTCTGCAACACGCCTGCACGCACATTGCTATTCGTCTGTAAATCAACAAGTTAGCAAAAGGCCGTCTTTTAGAGGCTAAAAGACGGCCTTTTAGCGTGTAATTCATGGCCTTTTGCAAGGCGAAAGACGGCAAATTGCGAAGCAACCGACACTATAGCAGGCATTATAATAGCAGACAAGAACCGAAGTGCAGCGTTAAAATATAATAAACTTACCGCTGCACGGTACAAAGTTTGTATCTTTACATAATATAAGCTGCGTCTCGGCAATAAAAATAAAAGCTTGTTTTACGCGCTTTTATTTTGTATTGCGCTCAACTTGCATTATCTTTGCAACGCTTTATGGCGTTTCAATAGCAGAACAAACAATTATCACACATATCAGTAAATGAAACAATTTAGGTTGGTTGACAATGTACTTGGCTGGCTGGCATTCTTCATAGCGGCCTTCGTATATTGCAGCACTATCGAACCGACAGCCAGCTTTTGGGACTGTCCCGAATTCATCACAACAGGTTACAAACTCGAAATAGGCCATCCGCCAGGAGCACCTTTCTTCATGCTTACGGCAAACTTGTTCTCGCAGTTTGCCAGCGACCCGTCGCAAGTGGCGATGATGGTAAACACGATGAGCGCACTGCTTAGCGCCACGTGTATAATGTTCCTATTCTGGACCATCACCCACCTTACGCGCAAACTCATACTGAAAGACTGGAGCGCGCTGACCACCAACAAGCTCATAGCCATCGAGGCGAGCGGCCTTGTGGGAGCACTCATTTACACGTTCAGCGACACTTTCTGGTTCAGCGCGGTCGAAGGCGAAGTCTACGCTTACTCTTCGGCCTTCACGGCGGTGGTGTTCTGGCTCATACTCAAATGGGAAGACCACGCCGACGAGCCGCACAGCGACCGCTGGCTGGTGCTAATCATGTACATGACGGGCTTGAGCATAGGCGTACACCTGCTCAACCTCCTGTGCGTGTCGGCCATCGTGCTGGTGTTCTATTACCGCAAGTTCCCCAACGCCAACCTTAAAGGCTCGCTCATCGCGCTGCTCATTTCGTTCGTGCTCATCGCCGCCATACTCTACGGAGTGGTGCCCGGCATCATCACCGTGGGCGGCTGGTTCGAGCTGTTCTTCGTCAACACGCTGGGCTGTCCGTTCAATACCGGTGTAATAATCTACATCATACTGCTCGTAGCGGCGGTCATCTGGGCCATCTACGAGAGCTATACAGGCAAGAGCTTCAAGCGCGGCAACCTGTCGTTCCTGCTCGCCGTGGCAATGCTCGGCGTGCCGTTCTACGGCTACGGCTGGTCGGCCTTCTTCATCGGCATTGTCGTTTTGGCAATACTTTGGTTCGTTGTCAACCGCAAGGTGAACAACAAGCCGCTCGTAAGCGCACGCATAAAGAACACCACGCTGCTCTGCATGCTGATGCTGATGATAGGATATTCAAGCTACGCCATAACCGTAATACGTTCTTCGGCCAACCCTCCCATGGACCAGAACTCGCCCGAGGACATCTTCACCCTCGGCAGCTATCTCAGCCGCGAGCAGTACGGTGACAATCCGCTGGCATACGGACAGGCTTACACATCACAGGTAAAGCTCGACGTGGAGAACGGCATGTGCCGTCCGCGGATGGAATACGGCGCACCCATATACCAGCGCAAGGAAAAGGCTTCGCCCGACGAGAAAGACTCTTACTTCGTTGTAGGCCGCAAGCGCGACTATGTTTACGCGCAGAACATGCTGTTCCCGCGCATGTGGAGTTCGTCACACGCCGAGGCTTACGAAAGCTGGATGGGCGGCGTTGACGGCACACAAGTGCCTTACGACCGCTGCGGAGAGCCCATAATGGTCAAAATGCCGACAATGCTTGAGAACCTGCGCTTCTTCCTCTCGTACCAGTGCAACTTCATGTATTGGCGCTACTTCATGTGGAACTTTGCAGGACGACAGAACGACATACAGGGCAACGGCGAACCGGAGCACGGCAACTGGCTCACGGGTATCTCATGGTTTGACAACTTTAGGCTCGGCGACCAAAGCAAACTGCCCGACGACTTGAAAAACAACAAGGGGCACAACGTGTTCTACTGCCTGCCCCTGTTGCTCGGACTCATCGGCCTCTTCTGGCAGGCTTACCGCGGACAGCGCGGCATAAGGCAGTTCTGGGTGGTGTTCTTCCTGTTCTTCATGACCGGTCTCGCCATCGTGCTGTACCTCAACCAGACACCGATGCAGCCGCGCGAACGCGACTACGCATACGCCGGTTCGTTCTACGCATTCGCAATATGGTGCGGCATCGGCGTGGCGGCAATCATCGACTTGCTGAAAAAATACGCAAAACTCAACAGCACGGCGGCCACCGCAGCAGTGTCAATCCTCTGCCTGCTTGTGCCCATACAGATGGCAAGTCAGACATGGGACGACCACGACCGCAGCGGACGTTACGTCTGCCGAGACTTCGGACAGAACTACCTGATGTCATTGCAGGACAAGGGCAACCCCATCATCTTCACCAACGGCGACAACGACACCTTCCCGCTTTGGTACAACCAAGAGGTTGAAGGCGTAAGGACTGACGCACGTGTATGCAACCTAAGCTACTTGCAGACCGACTGGTACATCGACCAGATGTGCCGCGAGGCTTACGACTCGCCGTCCGTCCCGATTACTTGGCCGCGCTTGGACTACTGTTCTGGCACTAACGACTATATCGACGTAATGCCCGAACTTAAAGGACAAGTGCTCGGCTTCTACAAGAACAATCCCGAAGAAGCCAAAGCAACATTCGGCGAAAACCCGTTCGAGGTCAAGAACATAATGAAGCATTGGGTACGCTCGCGTAACGCCGACATGCACGTAATACCGACAGACACGCTCTACATCACCATCGACAAGGAAGCAGTCAAGAAGAGCGGCATGATGATGGCGGCCGACTCCATACCCGACCGCATGGTAATATCGCTTAAAGGTAAGAACGCCCTCTATAAAGGCGACCTGATGATGCTTGAGATGCTTGCCCAGTGCAACTGGACACGCCCTGTCTATGTGGCAACCACCGTAGGTTCAGAGAACTACATGAACCTTGGCGACAACTTCGTGCAGGAAGGTCTTGCCAACCGCATCACGCCGTTTACGACCAATGTTGCAGGAGCAAAGAACTTTGACACGGAGCGCGTCTACACCAACATGATGACACGCTTCAAGTTCGGCGGCATCGACAAGAAAGGCATCTATCTTGACGAAACGGTTATGCGCATGTGCTACACACACCGCCGCCTGTTCGCCCAGCTCGCACTAAACCTCATCGCAGAGAAGAAGCTCGACAAGGCCGCCAAGGTACTGGCTTACTCGGAAAAAGTGCTGCCTTATTACAATGTTCCGCTCAATTACATCAGTGGCGGTCTCGACATTGCAAAGGCATACGCGTTGCTCGGCAACAAGGCAAAGGCCGCAGAAACCACAAAACAAGTATTCAAGAATGCACACCAGTACATGGCGTGGTACAATACGCTGACCGGCAGCCGCTTTACACAGGCACAACAAGACTGCATGATGCACATCTACATCATGACCATGTGCATCGACAACGCCGATTTGTTCGACAAGACACTTGCCGACAAGCTCGAAGCACAGCTTAAAGCCGACTTGGCCGTGTACCAAAGCAAGGGCGGAGTAATGCCGCAATAAGTTTACAAGGAGTAAGGAGAGAAGTAGCCAAGGAATAAGTACACTTGCCACTTCTCTCCTCTTACATCTTGACATCCCCAAATAATAAAACTATCCTGTAAGGAAAAGATGATAAGACAAAGCATTGCTGCTTACTCCTTCTCTCCTTACTACTTTACTACTGAAAAGAGAAAATGATTATCGAGCAGCCTGCAAAATGGCTACGTTGGCTGTACCCACGGGCCACATGGCGCATGGACAAGACGGAGAAAGCGGTTTACCTGACTTTCGATGACGGCCCTATACCAGAGTCTACCCCGTTCATACTTGACACGTTGGCTGCATACGGCGCACACGCCACATTCTTCATGGTGGGTGACAATGTGAGGAAATACCCCGAACTGTTCAAGCGGATTGTCGATGCAGGCCACCAGGTAGGCAACCATACGTTCAACCACTGGGGCGGCTTCAAACACACGACAAAGGCTTACAGTGCGAACACCGAGAAGGCAAACCAACTTATAGGTGCCCACCTCTTCCGTCCGCCACATGGATGGATGCGCTGGGAGCAGTATTTCTGGTTAGGGCGCAAATACCGCATCGTAATGTGGGACCTCGTAACCCGCGACTACAGCAAGTGGCTGACGGCCGAAGACGTGCTGCACAACGTGAAACGCTACACGCGCAACGGCTCTATCGTCACATTTCATGACTCGTTGAAGAGCATCGACAAGCTACGCTACGCCCTGCCTGAAGCGTTGAAGTGGATGAAAGGACAAGGATATGAGTTCAAGACTTTCGAGTGAACGCATCAAAGCCGAGGCAAAAGCCCTCGGCTTTTTCGCCTGCGGAATAGCAAAAGCCGAAGCTGTATCGCCCGATTGCGCTGACAAGTTCCGCCATTGGCTCGATACAGGCAGACACGCTGGAATGGACTACATGGCGCGCAACGCTGACAAGCGGCTTGACCCGTGCCTGCTTATGCCCGGCGTAAAGAGCATCGTCTGCGTCGCGCTCAACTACGCCCCGGCAGAACGTATGCCTGACGGCGAACTGCAATTCGCCGCATACGCCCTCGGTCAAGACTACCACGACATCGTGAAGTCGCGACTCCATTCGCTCGCCGCACGCCTCAACATCACTGAATACCGCGCCTTCTGCGACACCGCTCCAGTGCTCGAACGCTACTGGGCGGCAAAAGCAGGACTCGGCTGGCTCGGCCGCAACCATCAGCTAATCATCCCCCATGCAGGCAGCATGTTCTTCCTTGGCGAGTTGTTTCTCGACATCAAGCTTGACTACGACAAGCCAATGACACCACGTTGCGGCACTTGCAACGCCTGCATCGACGCCTGCCCCACCGGCGCACTTGCCCCTGACGGCACATTTTGCTCATCGCGTTGCCTCTCATATCTTACAATAGAAAACCGCGGTGGCATTCCACCCGAATACGCCGACAAGATGGGCAATACCGTCTACGGCTGCGACCGATGCCAGGACGCATGTCCGCACAACCGTTTCGCCACGCCTACTACAGAACAACAGCTGCACCCCAAAACCGAACTTCTGCAAATGAAGCGCGCCGATTGGCAACACCTAACCGTAGAACAATACCGATGCCTGTTCAAAGGCTGTGCCGTAAAACGGGCAAAATACGAAGGACTGATGAGAAACATCGACTGCGTAATTAAGAAAATATGCAAAAAATAAACTTAACTCTAATTATATACTCTTTCAATACAAAGTCATCCTTTCTTAACTCTTAATTCAAAAAATGATTGGAAAAGACATCGCCATCGCCGCACTTGTGCGCGCCTTCTTCAAATATTATGTCACAGGTCTGCTCGAAACGCAAACCAGCGTTGACCCACAAGAACGTTTTGAGCCGAAAAATATCAAGCGCATAATGCTTGACCGTTACGAGCGAATCTCAAAGCTATTCAACCAGGAAGCGTTTTACGCCTTGTCGCGCATGAACTACGAGGCGGAAGAAATAGAACACCTGCTGAAAGAATTTGTAACAGAACATACTACTGACATGGAGCTTGTGCGCTTCGCCTGCCGCACCGACGACATGTACAACGTAATGGTTGAGGAATACCGCCGCAACTTCACCAACCTGCTCGCCGGACACATCGAGACACAAGACGAACATGTCAGCGCATACACACGCCGCCCCGAACTCGGCGAAATCGCCATTGACACGGCTGAAAGCATAATAAACCGCATGGCCGCACGGGCATACGAACTGGGGAAGTCGCGATAAGACTTCCACCAAAATTGAAAATTAACAATTAAAAAGTAAGAACAAGCCACTTATCCGACAAAAAACATTAACTTTGCGGACAATCAACAACCGATAAAACCATAAGCCATGATACCGTCATTCGAAAAATTTTTCCGCCCCTCACTGCAATGCTTCGCCCAACAAAACTCGTGCGACGGGAAAATGCTGCAAGAACACTGCATTAAAGAACTCAATCTAAACGAAGAAGACATAAGGGAACTTATCAAAAGCGGAAGGAAAACCAAACTGCAAGACCGCATTTCATGGACTATTACATATTTCTACCAAGCCTGCCTCATCGAAAGGCTGCAACGCGGTGTTTACAAAATAACGCAACGCGGAAGGGATTTCCTTAAAAGCCACCCGACGGACTTCGGCAAGGAAGACCTGTTGCAGTTCAAGGAGTTCAAGAAATACGCATCAGGCAACAAAGCCCCTACGGCGAAAAAACAAGAAGAGGAACATACCGCAAGCAGCAAAACTCCTTCCGAAATATTGGACGAGGCATATCAGGAAATAAACAAAGACCTCACCCAAAAGCTGCTTGACGAGGTGAAAAGGCAAAGTCCGCAGTTTTTCGAGCAGCTCGTCATACGCCTGTTGGTCAACATGGGTTACGGCGGCAGCTTCGAGGATGCGGCGAAAGTGACCCAATACAGCCACGACGACGACATAGACGGCGTAATAAAGGAAGACAAGCTCGGCCTTGACACCATATACATACAGGCCAAGAGATACACCACGCAGGCCGTGCAGAAGCCCGACCTGCAGAAATTCATCGGCGCGTTGGTAGAGCACAAGGCCACGAAGGGCATATTCATCACAACGTCGTCATTCTCGTCAGGCGCGCTGGAAACATGCAAAAAGGCGGAGCACGTCAAAATAATCCTTATCGACGGCCTTCAGCTCGCCAACTTCATGATTGAATACAACGTCGGGGTAAGCACAACTCAAGTGTACGAAATAAAACGTGTTGACACCGACTTTTTCGCCGAAGAATAAACAAATTGTCATATCGACGCAATATTTAATCAAGGTTACAAGAAAGCCTTATCCTACAAGAACAGTAAAATTTTGAACAGAAAAGCATGTCAAACATATTTTCCTATTCAAAATTTTACTGTTTTTGCGCTATGAACACTCCATTGCAACAATCATAAATTTATAATATATTCAACTTCCAAGCAAAAAACGTTCGATTATTTGCGAACAGCCAAGAAAAGAACTATATTTGCAAAATAAAATAACATGTATATAGAATTTGACAAAGACTACCTACGTGAACTTTACACAGACAGTAAGGCGAAAGATAAAAAACACCGCTTCCAACCTGAAGTAATAAGAAACTACCAAAAAGTCGTTTTCTTACTTTCAGCAGCCAATGCCGTTACAGACTTGTTTCGCAACAACTCTTTAAATTACGAAGTTCTACAAGGAGACAAAAAAGGCATATCATCAGTACGGATAAACAAGAAATACCGTCTTAAGTTTACGGTCAGGGACGTACTCAACGAACAAATAATTACAATTTGCCGTTTATTGGATATCAGTAACCATTACAAATAATTTTCAGCATGGAAACAACAAAGAAAATATACGCACCTAACGAGCTGCAACCGTCAACGCCAATCCATCCCGGAGAAATACTGAAAGACGAGCTGCAAGCCCGTGGAATGTCACAAAGAAAGTTCGCCTCCATCATAGGCGTATCATATTCCGTACTTAACGAGGTTATTAACGGCAAACGCCCCGTAACAACTGAATATGCCATGAAGATAGAAGCGGCTACCGGCATTCCTGCGCACATTTGGCTGAATATGCAGACAGCTTACAATATGCAAAAAGCCCAGCAAGACAACAAACTCACAGCTATTCTTGAAAAAATACGTAAGTCTGTGGCTGTATTATAACGACCATAATATGTCCCATCCATATTGCAACAAATAATCAAATAATTGGAAAACTCACAAAAGCACACTTATGATAATCCGTAAACGTCCCATCATATCATGGCTGCTAAACGCTGATGACACAAAATATGACTATAAACTCGGAGTACCAATGTTGGAAAACAAACTACACTTATGTTTTCTGCATAATAGCTTACAAACCCTTACCAAGGTGAATGAAAGCCGACCTAAATGGGGATTACCTGAACTCCTTATGCCTTCATTTGAAGAAGTAATGAAAAAAAGTGCAAAATCATTTTTCAATATAGACCACCAACTTTTTCAAGAATTTTATAAAGAAAATGTTTGTGGCATATTACTTTCAAATGATTGCGGAACTATAGTTTATGGCTTCGGCGAAAACATATTGCATGTATGGCTATTCAGAGAAGACTACGGATTTAGCACCCTATACCTATACTTCTATGTAGAGTCTACAGAAGACAATAAACGCCGCATTTATACATGTCCTACTTTAACTGATGACTATCAGCTGTTTGCAAAAGACAATGATGAAAGAAAACAGATTTATGAAATGTTGACAAACAAACTTATTATATATCTTGCCGTTAAAAAATATGTCAAAGTTGAAACTATTGTCATACCTGTTGGAACAACGACAAAATTCGATAATAAGATTTTAGGGTATAAGTCCAAAGAGAAAGTCCGCAATGAAAGTGGGCAAGAAGTTATCGTTATGGATTCACGTTGGTTTCGCAAGATTGTGAATGACAATGATATATTTGTCAGAGGCTTTTTCCGATTTCAAAATAAAAAAGACGAAAACGGAAAGTGGTACAAGGAACTCATTTTTGTTGATTCATTTATCCGTCACGGTTATCATCGAAATGCTATTATTGAAGATGAAAGCAAATCTGTTTCGGAAAAATTACAATCATTATAATAGTCACAAATCAAAATGAACGGAGAAGGATATTGTGAAGGATATTGCAACTGCCGTTAAAGAAATTGAAGATTATTATGAACAAAGTAAAACTATAAATAAAAACTCATGAAACATATATTAAATAAATGGCTGTTGGCATTTTGCCTAATCATGCTCACTGGACATGCCTATGCCCAACAAAGGTACTATTGCGAAATCAAAGGTAAAGGAAAAAGTTTTACATCTGGCCTAAATGTCATTTTTGATTTTGGCACAGAGGCTTCATACAATATGTGGGGAGATTTAAGCAGTAAGCTAAAGTTTGTAGATGAGAAAGGTAAAGAAATCGACTTCAACAGTATGGTAGATGCGGCCAACTATATGGTACAAAGAGGATGGGTATTTCAACAAGCCTACTCTTCATTATATGGAGGAAGCTCCGTCATCCATTGGATTTTCTATAAGGATGCTGAAACTATGGAAAAGGCAAAAGAGGGCATTCTAACAAAAGAAGAGTATCAAAAAAGGAAAAAATAACAAGTGAAATCCATAACAATACAGTTACGAGAATGCGGCCGTTTACATTGTAAAAGGCCACCTTTTGCACGGTAAAAGGTGGCCTTTCGTTTTATGAAAGGCCACAAACAAGGTAACATCAAACAACATAATTGCGGATAATAAAGATTTCGGAAAATCAATGTCACACTGTCACAAGCTGGCCAACACTTTGATAATGAAGAACTTATGACGTGACAGTGATTCTTGATTTACTGTCACGCCATAAGTAACTCATTATCAGCGCATAATATAGGAATGTGACAGTGTGACTGTAAAAATCTGTTTTTATCAGGCGTTACAGACAACAACAGAATAGCATGTTCCACGACGTGTGTGCCTGCCTTCAAATCCCATTGCAGACAGTCTACGCCCAACTTCCTTCACATATAATTTCGACGGCGGCAGCTTGGGGTACTCGCGGCGGACGATGGCGGCTATTTCGGATGCTGTAAGTTCCTGCGCCGGTTCGGCTGACGATGGCAGGCGGAAGAGGGACGAGAGGATGCTGTCAATATCAGCATTGCGGAAAAAAAGGCGGTTTTCGTCCATAAGCCGACGCTCCGCCGCGGCATCAAGATAATACGGAAGTCCGCCGCGCACTTCGTCTACAAGTTGGGCGTAGAGCTGCGGATAGTCAACGGGCGACGTGAAGTCGATGCGACCGGTGACGGCGGCGCAGATAAAGCGGCGGCTGCCGGTAGGGTCGGTCAAGGGATGCGGACTGTTGGTCGTTGCAATAAAACTGGCGTAGCGGCGCTCGGTGGAGAACGTGCTGCGGTACGCCTTCATGGCGGTGACCTCACCCTTGGATATGATGTACTTCATAAGAGGCTGGCGGTGGTCGCTGTAACGGTCGAACTCGTCGATGTTTATTAGCGCGAAGGCCGAGAGGCCCTGCATCAGGGTGTTGTCGTTGCGGAAATCTATACGGTCGTTGTAATACGGACGCAACGCCTCGGGCAGTATTATTTTGGTGAACGACGACTTGCCGCAGCCCTGCCCTCCAATGAGCAGCGGCACGAGCGAGTTGCCGTGCAGGCGGTCAAGCCCCATCCAATGGGCCACCATAGAGCGCATCCACACAGCCAGCAGCTCCGTCCACTGCGGCGTCGATGTAGGCACACGGGCGGCAAAGGCCGTGAGGCGGTCGCGCCCGTCCCAACGCGGCAGGGCGGCGAGGTAGTCGCCGATGGGGTTGAACGTGCCGACGAGCGTTGAGTTGACACGCTCCTTAACGTCGCGCGCCCACACGCGGATGCCCTCGCGCTGCGCAAGGAAGGCCATAGTATTGATTACCTCCTGCGTTACGGGGCGGTAATCAGTGTCATAACTGCCGAGCGGCTTATACTCTACAACACCCGTCAGCTCGTTACGGCGCAGGCGGTAACGCTTGCTGAAGAAGTGGTCCATCTGCATGGCCGTCAACGCCGGCATGGGCACATGCGCCGTAGGATTCACGCGCTTCGGACTTGCAGCATATGCCTGACTGAACAACATCACGACGAGGTCGCGGTCAGCGTTTATGCCGTCAATGAGCAATGCGCGCTCTACACACATCTGTTCTGGCAATCCCGAACGGCAACAATACCGCGCGAGCATGGCGACGGCCTGCTCGGCATAATATGGGTCGGAAGCGTCAAGGCCGGAACGGAGCACGGCATCCCAACAGGAATAGAATATGTAGCGGCGTGCCTCGTCGGGCGTCTTGCCAGGCAAGGGCGACTCTTCGCCACCATCAACGTCTCTACTTGCGCCGACATACGCCGCCGACTCACGTTCCATGTCTACGGTGAACACCACAGCGTGAGGCTCATAATACGCCCCGGCATCCGCGCTCATCAGGCACATCGCGTCGTCAACTGGCGCAAGCAAGGGGATGCTTACGCCAAGTTGCGACGAATAAACGTAGTGCAGACGCTTGTAACCTTCAGACACAAGGCGGTGAAACGTGTTATCGTCAGCAGGCACGCTTCCGTCTATTTGCGAAATATGGCATACTATTTCAACAGAATGACCATTCGCACCAATAAAGGCCATGAGCGTGTAAGGCTGGCGAGCAGCTGCATTACGCATGTTTACAGCTGTTGCGTAGTCTGCCAAGCCGTCGATTTCCAACAATACAAGAGCATTACGGCGCAGCAACTGCCGCGAGCCGTTCATGCGGCGATACTCTGTTGCGAAGCATAGTCGCGGAATACAACTGTCGGCCATTCGCACGCTTTTATTCACAATGTCGCCGTTAATGTTGGCGGCAAGCATCGGCGGAGCGGCACAACGATAATCGGTTATGGCATTAGCATAATCGCCGCGACGGATGATTTGCACCACATCATCGACACTACATACGGCGATGCGTTCGCCGTTAAGGAAATTCTTAAATACGCTTACTTTCATTGTTTTTTAGTTTTTAAGTAGTAAGAAGTAAAGGAGTAATGAGGGAAGTAGTAAGGATTTTTGCCGCAAAAATACGGAAAGCCGTGTAAACATGGAAAGTGAAACACTATACAAAGCACGTGATAAATTCACGAAACAAGCAAACAAAAAGGTGGAAAGTCTACCGACTTTCCACCTTATATATAATCGAGCAAGCATTTCTACTTACTCCCCTACTACTTTCCTCCTTACTCCTTTACATAATCCTCAACCACCTTCATGATTTGCTTGCCGAGCGCGTCGGCCTCTTCCATGGTTGCCGCCTCGCTGTAAACACGGATAATAGGCTCGGTGTTCGACTTGCGCAGATGCACCCACTTGTCGGGAAAATCAATCTTAACGCCGTCGATGTCGTTCACCTGCTGGTCGGCATACATCTGCTTCACCTTAGCGAGTATTGCGTCGATATCGGTAGCAGGCGTAAGGTCTATACGGTTTTTGGCGATAAAGTAATTGGGGAAAGTGGCACGAAGCTCGCTTACCTTGCACCCTTTCTGCGCCAATGACGATAGGAACAGGGCGATGCCCACAAGAGCGTCGCGACCGTAATGGCACTCGGGATATATAACTCCGCCATTGCCTTCTCCGCCAATGACGGCATTCACTTCTTTCATCTTGGTAGTAACGTTCACCTCGCCGACGGCAGCCGCCGTGTACTTGCCTCCGTGACGCTCGGTTACATCGCGCAATGCACGCGTACTGCTAAGGTTGCTGACGGTATTGCCCGGAGTGTGGCCCAACACATAATCGGCCACAGAAACGAGCGTGTACTCCTCGCCAAACATGCGGCCGTCCTCGCAGATGAACGCCAAGCGGTCAACGTCGGGGTCGACAACAATGCCAAGGTCGAAACTGCCACTGCGCATACGCTCCATTATTCCGCCGAGGTTTTTCTCAAGCGGCTCGGGGTTGTGGGCGAAATCGCCGTCAGGAGTACCGTTAAGTATCTCATACTCAACTCCAAGTTGCTTCAGCAAATCAGGCAATATTATACCGCCGACGCTGTTTATGGCGTCAACGCATACACGGAAACGCGCTTTCCTTACGGCCTCAACGTCGACGAGTGGCAAAGCCAACACCGCCTCGACATGCTTGCGGTTGAAAGCATCGTCGCTTATGTACTTGCCCAATCCGTCCACTTCAGCATATACAAAGTCCTCTTTTTCTGCGATGGCAAGCACCTCGTTGCCGTCTTCTTTATCAAGAAACTCGCCGTCACTGTTGAGCAGTTTCAAGGCGTTCCACTGACGTGGGTTATGGCTGGCGGTGATGATTATGCCACCATCGGCACCCGACATAGTAACAGCAAGTTCTGTGGTCGGCGTTGTTGCAAGTCCTATGTCAATAACATCGAAACCTGCGCCCATCAGCGTTCCGCAAACTATGCTGCGTACCATGTCGCCTGAAATGCGCGCGTCACGGCCAACAACAATCTTACCACAGCACTTTTCGCCGCGGCTCTTGCGGATGAACATTGCATACGCACTCGCAAACTTCACGGTATCAAGCGGATTGAGCGTATCGCCCGTGCGTCCGCCTATTGTGCCACGAATACCTGATATTGATTTTATTAAAGTCATCGACTATAAGAGTTAAGAGTTAAAAGCTAAGAATTAAGAGTTAAGAATTAAGAGTGTCGCCAACAAGGCATACTTTCTTAATTCTTAACTCTTAATTCTTAATTCAGACTATCTTCCTTTTTCGTAAGTTATCTCATAAAAACACGGATAGACGCCAGACGAGGCATAATTATGCCCGGCGGTGCTCGGCACGATTAGATTGACCTTGGCTATTGCATCAGGCGAAGTATATCGTCCCACATTGACATAATTCAGAGGAACAAGCCAACCCGTAGGCACAGACGTTGTGGAATAAAACGTGTACATAAGGCTTGAACTGGTGTCAAACGACGCAGTAAATGTCCCACTTGTGTTTGTCACGCTCATTTTCTCGGGAATAGACGCGAATGACAACACATTATTAGTCAGCTGAATGGAGTCTGTAAGGATATTAAATTCAGTAAAACGGCAAAGCACAGTAGTAGTCTCGCCATCTTTAATAGGCTCGCCTTCACCTTTACGCACAATCTGCATATAAACTCCGGAGTTCTGCATCAACACAAACTCATGTTTGGCCGTATCGGTAACATAACCGTTGCTCCTGAACTCCGATTCGGTTATAACGTCTATATCGTTTTCTTTGATAAACCGCCTTATGGCCGAGTTCTCACGGTCGCGCTGTTCAGCATAAGTCTCTGTATCATCGCAACTTGCAACAGAAACCAAAGCCACAAACGCGATGAACGCAAATACAAAATTCTTCATTTCACTATATTGATGTATAACAACGGGCACAAAATTACAAAAAAAACGACAACCAACAGCCGGCTGTTTCCATTATTATGCTTTTTTTATAATTAATCCGGCATGTTTTACCGACACAATTCCTCTCCTGACAAAAACAAAAAACGGCCTGCTTAAATAAGCAGGCCGCCTGTAATTTAGTTGCGGAGGCAGGACTCGAACATGCGACCTCCAGGTTATGAGCCTGGCGAGCTACCAACTGCTCCACTCCGCGATATTTCCTTATATAACGCCCTTCATTTCTGAATTGCGTGTGCAAAGGTACGCTTTTTTCGCAAACCCTGCAAATTTTTACCGCGTTTTCTGCATTTCCAATTAAAAATTTGTTTAAAATCGCATGCCCAAACACCTTTTAGTCTAATTACAACAGGACAAATTTTGCCGTATCAAATTAATTTGATACTTTTGCACACAGCAAACAGGATGTGCAAAACCAAAGGAAAGGAGGATTTGACAATATGTCAATATCAAAGACAAGGCATAAATTAGTGGATGTGGCCAGGCAACTGTTCGCAAAAAACGGCCTTGAAAACACGACAATGAACGACATTGCGCGCGCCTCAGGCAAGGGGCGCAGAACTCTTTATACATATTTTAAAAGCAAAGAGGACGTTTACTATGCCGTAATAGAGTCGGAACTGGAGAGGTTGTCAGACAAAATGGACGAAGTAGCGGCAAAAAAAATACGCCCACAAGACAAAATCATAGAACTCATATACACCCACCTGAACATGATTAAGGAAACGGTAATGCGCAACGGGAACCTGCGTGCGGCCTTCTTCAGGAACATTTGGATGGTGGAAAAAGTGAGAAAGAACTTCGACGAAGACGAAATAGAACTTTTCCGCAAAGTCTATGCTGACGGCAAAGCCGACGGAGAGTTTGATATTGACAACGTGGAACTCGTGGCCGACATTACCCACTACTGCATAAAAGGACTTGAAGTACCATACATTTGCGGAAGACTCGGACATGGAATGACCCCGGAAGCAAGCAAACCGCTCGTGGCCAAAGTCGTATATGGCGCATTGGGGAAGTCGATGACGAAATGAGGCCGTATGGAGGGGTACGAAAAAGGTTACACCTTATTATATATTAAGCAACATAAGTTTCATTAAATAAAAAACAAACTGAAAATGGGATTATTATCAGGTAAGACCGCCCTCATAACAGGAGCGGCACGCGGTATCGGAAAAGCTATCGCGCTGAAATTCGCCGAAGAAGGCGCAAACATTGCATTCACCGACCTCGTTATCGACGAGAACGGAAAGGCTACCGAAGCTGAAATCGCTGCGAAAGGCGTAAAAGCAAAAGGCTATGCAAGCAACGCCGCAGACTTCGCACAGACCGCTGAAGTTGTAAACCAGGTAAAAGAGGACTTTGGTTCTATCGACATTCTTGTAAATAATGCAGGAATAACGAAAGACGGCCTTATGATGCGTATGACCGAGGCGCAGTGGGATGCCGTCATTGCCGTTAACCTGAAATCGGCTTTCAACTTCATACACGCCTGCACCCCTATCATGATGCGCCAAAAGAGCGGAAGCATCATCAACATGGCATCTGTAGTAGGCGTACACGGCAACGCCGGACAGTGCAACTATGCGGCATCAAAAGCCGGCCTTATCGCCCTTGCGAAGAGCATAGGACAAGAGATTGGTTCACGTGGCATTCGCGCAAACGCCATCGCTCCTGGATTCATTGAAACTGCAATGACACAGGCACTTCCCGACAACATACGCAAGGAGTGGATACAGAAGATTCCTCTGCGCCGCGCAGGTCAAGTGGAAGACATTGCGAATGTAGCAACATTCCTCGCATCCGACCTGTCTTCGTATGTAACCGGACAGGTAATCCAGGTTGACGGCGGAATGAACATGTAACAAACAAATTAAAAATGAAAAATTAAAAATGAATAATCGGGCTGACGCTGAGAATGCGGCACGGCATTATTCATTTTTAATTTTTCATTATTCATTTTTCATTTATGAACGTCGTTTACGAAGACAACCACATCATTATCGTAAGCAAGCGCAGCGGTGAAATTGTGCAAGGTGACAAAACCGGCGACCGCACGCTAGCAGACGATGTAAAAGCATATATCAAAGAAAAATACGCCAAACCAGGAAACGTGTTCCTTGGCGTGGCGCATAGGCTTGACCGCCCAGTATGGGGGCTTGTTGTCTTCGCGAAGACATCAAAAGCCCTAACAAGGCTGAACGAAATGTTCCGCAACGGCGACGTGCGGAAAACATATTGGGCTATATGCCAAAACCAGCCCGAAGCGTCGGAAGCGACACTTACCCACTGGCTTACACGCAACGAAAAGCAGAACAAGAGCTACGCTTACGACCATGAAGTGCCGGGAGCGAAAAAGGCCGTATTACATTATAATGTAATTGGCCGCTCCGAAAGGTACACATTAGTTGAAGTAGAACTGATGACCGGCCGCCACCATCAAATACGCTGCCAGTTGGCAAAAATCGGATGCCCAATCAAAGGCGACTTGAAATATGGCGCACGCCGCAGCAATCCCGACGGAAGCATATCGCTGCTGGCACGCAAAGTAGAATTCATACATCCTGTCTCAAAAGAACCTATAAGCATCGTCAGCCCGATACCTGAAGACAACCTATGGCGTGAAATCACAGCACAAACTTTTTCATAACCACAAAGCAGAAGGCCATAAAGCCTATCGCCACAATTGCACCTTATCCTGAAAACACACAAGAAATACATACACAATAAAAAATACAAAGAAAAAGCCGCACTGTCTTATTTTTGTTGGCAAAACGTTTTTCTTTTTCCGAAATAATTGCTTACTTTGCATATAAGTACACTAAAACCAAATAAATCCGTGCAAAGAAAGAAATTGCTGAAATGGGGAGTCGGCATAGTACTGACACCTATTTTACTGTTCATCATATTAGCCGTGCTTTTTTACCTGCCACCAATACAAAACTGGCTGGTAAAGCAAGTGACGCATTATGCGTCAAAGCAGACCGGTATGGAAATATCCATAGAACGCGTCAAATTGGCATTTCCACTTGACCTGTGCGTAAAAGGCTTCGAGATGCTGCAGCCTAACGACTCGCTACAGCAACGTGATACCATAGCCGACGTTAAAAGCCTCATCGTAGACGTACAACTCTGGCCGTTACTGAAAGGAGACGTTGAGATTGACGCGCTGGAGTTCAAAGATGTCAAACTAAACACGGCAGACTTTGTTAGTTCCGCCAAAGTAAAGGGTAAAATAGGACGCCTCTACTTGCAAAGCCATGGCATAAGCCTCGGGAAAGAAACGGTAAGGATTAACGAAGCTGCACTTGCCGACGCCACCGTAAACATAGAATTGAGCGACACTGTGCCACCCGACACATCAACGACAAAAACCAACTGGAAAATAAAAGTTGACAAGCTCGACATATCAAAGACGGGAATAACAGTGCACATGCCTGGCGACACGCTGCAAATAGCCGCATATCTTGGCAAGACAGAAGCACGGGGCGGATACTTCGACCTGTATTCCGGGGCATACAATGTGGAACGACTTGCCTTGGCCGACGGCCAACTGGCCTACGACAACAACTTCGCACAGCCCACCGACGGGCTTGACCCAAACCACATTGCCCTCTCTGACGTAAGCATCAGACTTGACTCTGTTTACTTCCGCTCGCCCGACATGAGGCTTAACTTACGCGAATGTGCATTCAAGGAGAAGAGCGGCATCACCGTGGAAAGCATAGCCGGTACGGTAAGCATGGACTCAGTAAGGCTTACCGTACCGTCAATCACCCTGCGCACACCCGACTCTTACCTTACGGCAAAAGTAACGATGGACACCGACGCGTTCGACGAGGCGCACCCCGGCAGGCTCTACATCGACACGGAATGCGCCATAGGCAAGCAAGACATAATGCGCTTCATGGGCGACATGCCTACAGGTTTCGTGCGCCGCTGGCCCAACCATCCACTAAGCATGAAAGCCGTTGCAACGGGAAACATGAGGCAGTTGAACATAGGAGGCGTAAACATAAAGCTGCCTTCGGCGTTCAACATAAACATAAACGGTACGGCCGGCAACCTGACCGACACCGACAGGCTTACAGCCAAAGTAAAACTTGACGCAAATACTTACGACCTCGGCTTCATTAACGAGCTGCTAAAGGCACAAGGCACGCCTGTTAAAATACCACGGAATATCGAGCTGAAAGGCAATATTGGCATCACCGGCAACATATACAACGCCGACCTGACAGCAACGGAAGGCGGTGGTAGCATAAAGGCAAAAGGGCACCTGAACAGGAAAAGCATGAGCTACGATGCATCGATATTGGCCGAAAACCTGAAAACGAGCCATCTTATAACCATCGATAGCATAGGCGACTTCAGCGGACACGCCACGGTGAAAGGCTCTGGCACAAACTTGATGTCACGACGGACAAAACTGACCGCAAGCGCGAACATCAACAAATTCAGTATTGGAGCGTACAACCTTGACAGCATCAGCCTGAAAGCCGACATGGCGGATGGCAAGACATACGCTGAATTGAGCAGTGAAAACCCTTTGGCTAAAGGCAACATATCATTGACAGCACTGCTCGACAAAAAGATGATACGCTCAACATTGACGGCCGACGTGGCACATGCCGACTGGTACGGACTTCAACTTACAGAATCGCCTCTGGCAACATCGCTGCGTTGCCGTGTCGACGTTGGCACAGACATGAAATCCATGCTGGAAATAAGCGGCATGATTAACGACCTCACGATAGCCGCCGATTCTGGAAAAACTTACCGCCCTGACGACTTACTCATAGACATTCTGACAAGCCGTGACACAACACACTTTGTAGCTGAATGCGGAGACTTCAGACTTCATTTCAACGGGAAAGGCGGATACAAGATGATACTGGACAAGGCAGGAGCATTCGCCCAAGAACTGTCAGCTGAACTGAAAAACAAACAGATAAATGTTCCAGAGCTACGGAAGAAGCTGCCATTGGCACAACTATACCTTAGCACTGGAAAAGACAATCCACTCAGCCGATTCATTGCGAGAAAAGGCTTTACGTTCCAAGATGCCGACGTTGACATATCGTCGTCGCCTGTCCTCGGCCTAAACGGAAAAGTAGAATTGCTAAAGCTTCAAAACAGCACTATAACCCTCGACACCATACGCTTCAACATTGTCTCTGACTCTACAAACTGCACATACAACGCACAAGTCAGAAACAACAGGAAAAACAAGCAGTATGTATTCAATGCGCTGCTCGACGGATACATATTCGGGAAAGGCTCTGGAGCAAACATCAGGTTCTACGATGCGCAAGACAGCCTCGGAGTAAAGCTCGGCATGGAGGCTTCAATGGAAGAGCACGGCATCAAGGTACACATGTTGACCGACAACCCGATACTCGGCTACAAGAAGTTCAAAGTGAATGAAGACAACTTCCTGTACATGGGGGCCGACCGCCGCGTATCTGCCAAACTGCAGCTTACCGCCGACGACGGAACGGGAGTACATATATATTCAGACGACGAAAACACAGAAGCCCTGCAAGACCTAACCATCGGACTGAACAAGTTTGACTTGGAGAAAGTTCTTTCCGTAGTACCGTACATGCCCGACATAACCGGAATAATGAACGGCGACTTCCATATCGTACAGACCAAGGACGCCCTATCGCTTTCCTCGTCAATGTCCATCGACAAGATGACTTACGAACGCAGCCGCATGGGCGACATCAGCACTGAATTCGTCTACATGCCGCAGAGCGACGGCACCCACACTCTCGACGGAGTACTTAGCTGCAATGACAAGCAAGTTGCAGAATTAAGCGGAACTTATAAATCGGAAGAAAGCGACCTCGACGCCCAGCTAAGGATGACACGCATGCCTGTGCGCCTGCTCAACGGGTTCATCCCTGACAGGATAATACGCCTTACCGGATACGCCAACGGCGAACTGGCCGTGCAAGGTTCGCTTGACAAACCGCGCATAAACGGCGAACTGAAATTCGACTCATGCTATATGCGCAGCGCACAATACGGTGTGAAGATGCGGTGGAGCGACAAACCTGTACGCATTGTCGGCAGCAACCTCCTGTTCGAGGACTTCAAAATGTACGCCAACAATGACAACCCGTTGACACTCAACGGAAATGTTGACTTCTCCGACATGAGCAACATGAACATGAACCTGAGCATGGTGGCACGCAACTGCCAGGTAATCGATTCCAAGGAAAACCGCCGCAGCATAGCCTTCGGCAAGGCGTTCGTCGACTTCTTCGCCACAATGAAAGGTCCGATGGAGCGTCTTGAAATGTTAGGAAGGCTCGATGTTCTCGGCTCTACCGACATGTCATACATTTTACGTGATACGCCACTGTCAACCGACAACCGCATGGACGAACTCGTAAAGTTTGTCAACTTTGAAGATACTACCGCCGCCGTAGTGGAGCACCAGCCCATATCCGGCTTCAAGATGGATTTGACGATGAACGTGGCACAAGGCGCACACGTAATGTGTTACCTGAATGACGACCACTCAAACTACATCGACATTATGGGCGGAGGCAGCCTAAGGCTGCAATACGGGCTTACCGGCGACATGCGCCTGACCGGGCGTTACACTCTTGAGAACGGCGTAATGAAATACTCATTGCCTGTCATACCGCTCAAAACATTCACCATACAGGACGGCAGCTACATTGAATTCACCGGCGACCCGATGAACCCAAGGCTTAATATCACCGCCACCGAGCGGACAAAGGCCAACGTGTCGTCAGGAGACAGCGGCGAGGGGCGCACGGTGGAGTTCGATTGCGGTGTCATCATAACAAAAACCTTGTCAGACATGGGCCTTGAGTTCACCATAAGCGCACCTGAAGACATGACGCTCAACACCGAGCTACAGTCGATGAGCGTGGAGCAGCGCGGCAAGATAGCGGTTACAATGCTTACCACAGGAATGTACCTTGCAAGCGGCAATACGAGCAAGTTCTCGATGAACAACGCGCTCAACTCTTTCCTGCAAAGCGAAATCAACAACATAACCGGCAGCGCACTGCGTTCGCTCGACTTGAGTTTCGGTATGGACAATTCGACCGACGCAAGCGGAAGCACACACACGGACTACTCGTTCAAGTTCTCAAAACGCTTCTGGAACAACCGCATGAAGATTGTCGTAGGAGGCAAGGTATCCACCGGCCCCGACGTTGCCAACCAGAATGAATCGTTCTTCGACAACGTGACACTTGAATACCGTCTCGGCGAATCGTCAGACAAGTACCTGAAACTGTATTACGACAACAACTCTTACGACTGGCTTGAAGGCACCGTGCGCGAATACGGCGCAGGCTTCATCTGGCGCCGCAGCCTGCAACACTTCAAGGACATATTCAGTTTCGGGAAAAAGAAAGTGGCCCTGCCTGCCGACTCAACTAAAAACAAAAAACAATGACATACAATATAAACGTACCAATCTTTATAATGCGCATGATTTCAGCCTTCCGCAAAACAACGGTTAAAGGCGGCCTGCTGGCAGTCGCCGCCGCCACAATATTTGCGTCATGCTCTACAACAAAGAACCTCCGCGAAGGCGAACAATTATTCATCGGACTTGAAAAAATAGAATATACCAACTTCGCTGAAGACAGCATAGGCAAGACGGAAGCCGAGCACTTTTCCACCACGAAAGAAGAAGTTGAGTCGTCATTAGCCACCGCACCCAACGGCGCACTCTTCGGCAGCTCCTACTACCGCACACCATTCCCCTACGGATTGTGGATATGGAACGCCTTTTCGGGCTCGAAGAACAAGATTGCCAAATGGATAACAAAGACTTTCGGCAAAGCCCCCGTACTGATGAGACAGGTCAATCCGGAGCTGCGTGCATCAGTGGCGCAGTCTGTATTGCAGAACCACGGCTACCTTAACGGCAAAGTCAGCTACAAAGTCATAGAGCAGAAGAACCCAAAGAAGGCGAAGATTGGCTACACTGTCGACTTCGGGAGGCTTTTCACCATAGACACGCTTGAATACATCGACTTTCCAGATGCAGCCGACAGCCTCATCAACCTGTCAAAAGACGAAACCCTGCTCAAGCCCGGCGCGCCGCTTGACGCAGCCGTGATGGACGCCGAGCGCACACGCCTGTCCAACATTTTCCGCAACAACGGATATTACTTTTACCAGCCGAGTTTCGCCTCATACCTTGCCGACACCATCGCCGAGCCGGGCAAAGCCAAGCTGCGCCTGCAACTGGCGGCCAACCTTCCGTCGGTAGTAAAGCGCAAATGGCATATCGGGAAAATACGCATAAACCTGCGAAAGCAGTTCATAGAAGAACTGAAAGACTCTTTCAGCCACCGCTATTTCGCCGTAAAATTCAACGGCAAGCGCCCCCCTATCCGCCCGAGAATCATACTGGCCGACCTGAAGCTGCGCCCCCGGCAGCTGTTCAACTACGACAAGTACATCGAGTCGGCCAACAAAATCAACGGCTCGGGGCTGTTCAGTTCGGCGGAGTTCACGTTCACTCCGCGCGACACCACGGGACGCAGCGACACACTGGACGTAGACCTTACGTGCACGTTCGGCAAGCCATACGACTTCTACATAGAGACAAACTACCGCAACAAAATCAACGGCCGACACGGCCCGGAGCTGGTAATAGGTTTCACCAAGCGCAACGCCTTCCGCGGAGGGGAGAAACTTGACGTCAACCTGCACGGCTCTTACGAATGGGAACAGGGCGGAAACGTCAACGGCTCGGGCGGCAACATGAACTCTTACGAATACGGACTCGACGCGTCAATCGAGTTTCCGCGCCTGGTCGTACCGTTCCTAAAGTTCCGGCGTAGGTTCTTCACTACGCCGTCCACCCACGCAAAGGTTGGCATGAACGTGCTCAACCGCCCCAACTACTTCAGGATGCACACTTTCTCGGCCGAATGGACATACACCTGGCAACGCTCCGACAAGTGGCGCCACGAGCTAAGTCCGCTCACGCTGAAATACCAGAAGCTCAACCGCACCACGATGAAGTTTGACTCCATCCTCTACGCCAACCCTTACCTGCAAACGTCGATGCAGGACGTATTCATACCGAAGATACACTACACGCTGACATACAGCTCGAAGATGCGCAGCCGCAACCCGCTCGTATGGGAGACAACGCTCACCGAGTCGGGCAACATCCTGTCGCTGGGCTACATGGCGGCAGGCAACAAATGGGGCGAGAAGAACAAGCAACTGTTCGAGAACCCTTACGCGCAATTCGTCAAGCTGGAGACCGACATAAGCAAGACGTGGCGGCTCGGTGAGAAGTCCGAACTTGTGGCACACGCCAACGCAGGCGTAATCTACTCATACGGCAACAGCGAAAGCGCACCATACAGCGAGCAATTCTACGTTGGCGGAGCCAACAGCATAAGGGCGTTCGCCGTGCGCAGCATAGGCCCGGGCAGCTATACCACCGACGTGTCGCGCCTGTCGTACCTCGACCAGACGGGCGACATCAAACTGCAGCTGAACCTTGAATACCGCTTCAACCTCTTCGGCAGCCTCTACGGCGCTACGTTCATCGACGCGGGCAACGTGTGGGCGATGCGCGACGACGGTTACCGCCACGGCGCACAGTTCAAGCTGAAGAACGTACTGAAGGAGATGGCGCTCGGCACGGGCGTCGGCATACGCTACGACCTCGACTTCCTCGTGCTGCGCCTCGACTGGGGCATCGGCCTGCACGTGCCTTACGAGACGGGCAAGAGCGGATTCTACAACATACCGAAGTTCAAGGACGGGCAGGCCATACACCTTGCCATCGGCTATCCGTTCTGACATGTCGCACACGCAAAAGCCGTCCTTACGGCACGTTTCAGCCGTCCAAACCATACGTAAAGGCCGTCCAAACGATGCGTTTGGACGGCCTTTTCCATCCGCACCAATAACACATTGGCAACTCATTGACTGCCAGCACATTACCCGAATGCCGCCTTTTGCACGGTAAAAGGCGGCATTTTGCGTTCTGATTGACGGCCTTTTGGAAAGCGAAAGACCGCCTTTTAGGGTTCATCCACAAACCTGTTGGATGGCTGGTAAAGGTCATTCCGTTTATGTCCTGCGGCAAGTCAGGCTGTCGGTAATGTGTTTTGGCGGATTTGCAATCATTAATAGAACATCAGTTCGGTATAAGAAACCATCCTTTGTAGGGACATAATTAGCTTAATGCTGACCTTCGGTTCATTATGTCCGCACGTTCTGAAAGAACGTTTTTCATTTGCTACGCTTGGGTAATACGCCTCTTCGCGGCGTACGGACATAATGAACCGAAGGTCAGCATTAAGCTAATTATGTCCCTACAAAGGGTGTTTCCGCTGTTTGTGAAAAATAGAAGTTATGCCGAACTCACGTTAATAGACCTTGTATTTCATCCAAGAGGGTTGCGGACGAACCGTATCCAAGCCATGAACGGACAGCCCGTCGCAACGTCTTGTACGGATATTTTGGCTAATTATAGCCGCCAAAAGTTCACGGTTTTAACAAAAATGAGTATATTTGCAAGTCATAAACAGCAACGGCTGGCGCAGCTTGCACGCCGGACGCCGCATACGGTTGGAAAACATTTCATTTATATAAGGTATAAACACTAATTATCATGAAACCTACATTGTTACTTTTGGCTGCCGGCATGGGCAGCCGCTATGGCGGTCTGAAACAGCTTGACGGTCTCGGCCCTAACGGCGAGACCATCATGGACTATTCCATTTACGACGCCATAAAGGCCGGCTTCGGCAAGATTGTTTTCGTAATCCGCAAGGACTTCGAGCAGGACTTCCGCGAGAAAATCCTCAGCAAATACGAGGGGCACGTACCCGTGGAACTGTGCTTCCAAAGCCTCGACGCACTGCCCGAAGGCTTCACCTGCCCCGAAGGGCGCGTAAAGCCGTGGGGTACGAACCACGCCGTGCTTATGGCTAAGGACGTAATAAAGGAGCCGTTCTGCGTAATCAACTGCGACGACTTCTACAACCGCGACGCCTTCATGGTAATCGGCAAGTTCCTGGCCGACCTGCCCGAAGGCAGCACCAACCGCTACGCCATGGTAGGCTTCCGCGTAGGCAACACGCTGTCAGAGAACGGCACAGTGGCGCGCGGCATCTGCTCGAAAGACAGCGACGAATGCCTGACAACCGTAGTGGAGCGCACCGAAATCATGCGCGTCGACGGCCCGGTATGCTACAAGGACGAAGAGGGCAAATGGGTGGCCGTAGAGGACAACACTCCCGTGTCGATGAACATGTGGGGCTTCACGCCCGACTACTTCGCACACAGCGAGGAATACTTTAAGGGTTTCCTGGCCGACCCGGCCAACATGGCCAACCCCAAGGCCGAATTCTTTATCCCTCTGATGGTAAACAAGCTCATAGGCGACGGCACGGCCACAGTGAAAGTGCTCGACACTACGAGCAAGTGGTTCGGAGTGACATACGCAGCCGACCGCCAGAGCGTGGTCGACAAAATACAGAGTCTTGTCGACGAAGGAGTTTATCCGAACAAACTTTGGTAACTAAGCCCCACCCAGCCCTCCCGACGGGAGGGAGTTTGGCATGTATTGCAATGATAATGGCACAACAATTAAAATTGTACCGGATATTTTTATATAAGCCATTGCATATCAAACTCCCTCCCTTGGGGAAGGGCGGGGTGGGTATCACTAAATAAATGGACATCAACCTGCTTAACGACGAGGAACTGTCACTGTTCCGCAGTCTTATCGAACATTCCGAAAAAATAGTCCTATGCTGCCATCGCAGTCCTGACGGCGACGCCGTCGGCTCGGTGCTCGGCATGGCCGAATACCTTTACACGCTGGGCAAAGTGCCTGTAATGCTCGTGCCCGACGCCTACCCCGACTTCCTGCAATGGCTGCCGGGTACTGAGCGCATGGTGAGGTACGACAAGCACAAGGCATTCGCCGACGAGCTTCTTGCCGCGGCCGACCTGATGTTCTGCATGGACTTCAACTCCGTACAGCGCACCGACGGCATGGCTGACGCCATCAACGCATCGCCGGCAAAAAAGGTGATGATAGACCATCACCTCGACCCTGACATGGACACGGCCCTGTGCGTATCGCGCCCCGAGGCTTGCAGCACGTGCGAACTGGTGTTCCGCCTCATCTGGCAGCTCGGCTGTTTCGACCTCATGACGCGAAAATGCGCCGTACCGCTGTACTGCGGCATGATGACCGACACAGGCGGATTTACTTACAACTCGACGCGTCCCGAAATCTTTTTCATCATCAGCCAGCTGCTCACCAAGCGCATAAACAAAGACAAGATTTACCGCAACGTGTACAACAACTACAGCGAATGGCGCATGAGACTGACGGGCTACGTGCTGTACCAGAAGATGGTTGTGATGCCTGAAAGCAAGGCTGCGTACTTCACGCTGACACGCGACGACCTGCGGCGCTTCCACTACATCAAGGGCGACGCCGAGGGACTGGTGAACATGCCGCTGCAAATAAAGGGCACAAAGCTAAGCATATCGCTGCGCGAAGACACCGAGAAGGACAACCTTGTATGGGTGAGCCTGCGCTCGGTCGACGACTTCCCGTGCAACAAGATGGCCGAACTGTACTTCAACGGGGGCGGCCACCTCAACGCCTCGGGCGGACGGTTGGAATGCTCGATAGCCGAAGCCGAAGACATAGTACGCAAGGCCATAAAGGAGTTTTGCTAAAAAGCAGACAAGCAGACAAGTGACGAGCAAACAGGTTTTATGGCTTTTTCATACATAAATCCTTGTCTGCTCGTCACTTGTCTGCTTGTCTGCTAAAAATCATCTTACGTTTATCATCTTGTGCGTTTGCAACGACAAACGCCATTTTGGATGGGCAAGGCAATAGCCTATGGCCTCTCCAAGTATCCGTGCGTTGGCCTTCGGGTCGCCAACGTCGCACGGTTGCAGGCAATAGACGGCCGCCGGATAGCGGTCATATTGCACCATGTCCTGCTCCGAAGAAGTAAAAACCACCTTGAGTTCGTCAATATGCGCAAGCTCCACCGGCCGGTATTTGGGCGAACATGTAACCCAGTCGACACAGCATCCGTCAGGCAACATGACGGTACCGTTGGTCTCAATCTGTACATACTTGCCGGCAGAATGCAACTTGGAAACAAGCGACGGCGTAAGCTGCAACGCCGGTTCGCCTCCCGTTATTACAACATGCGTAGCAGGATACTTGGCTACTTCCTGCATGATTTCATCTTCTGACATCTCGATGAAGCTGTCGTGCTGCGTATCACAGAACGAACATTTAAGGTTGCAACCCGAGAAACGCACGAACACAGCCGGCGTACCGGCATGAAAACCCTCGCCTTGCAGCGAATAAAAAATCTCATTCACACGCATCGCCGCAGCCGTCGTCCTTTATGTAAGTAACCTTGTTGTTCCTGCTCTCCTCAATGTCTACACGGTAACAATGCTCCACCTGGTCGCATATCCATCGCGCAATGTTCTCCGCAGTGGGGTTGAACGGCAGCAGCTCGTTGAAATCGCCGTGGTCAAGATAGCCGTGGATTTTGTCCTTTATCCGCTTGAAATCGACCACCATGCCCTCATTGTTAAGCTCTTTTGCCTTGCAGTGCACCGTCACAATCCAGTTATGTCCGTGCACTTTGCGGCATTTACTGTCGTAAGGAAGCTCAAGACGGTGGCAGCCGGCTATCTCCATTTGCTTTGAAACGTAATACATAATCCTTGAAATAATCCTGATTTAGCATTGCAAATATAATGAAAGGCGAGCGCAAAGACAATAGAAAAACACAGTTTTTATATTTGTCTTTGCCGAGCCGCATCTTATATTCGCATTGCAAATATAACGATTTTTCCCGTCATTCACAATCATCGACGTACATATCGGCATTTATCTCATAAATCATGGACCGTTTTCACTGTTAACGCGCACAGCAAAACAACGCGCAACAGCCGTAAATACAAGGGTTTCAAGAGGTCTTGAGATGCACAGGAAAGCAGCCTCCAAGTATTTTATTTTTACATTATCAACATACAATTTATTGATTTTCAACACGATATAAAATATCAATCAGCCCTTAAAATGTTCAAAAATCAGACAAAATCCTTGGCTCGTATCAGTTTTTTTCATACCTTTGCAGCGGTAAAAAGATAAGGATAGTGAATCTTCTTTTGTTTTGAAAGCCACTATTCACGTTAGTTTTTAACTGGCATCCAGGCCCGGCTTGGCATTTGTCCCACACGCAAACCGTGCGCCGCGAACACAATACAGACATTTGTTCAGATGCCATAAACAACATTTTATGGACAGAATATTAAGAAAAGTATTTGTGACTTTGTTTATTTTCACAACAGGCGCTTACGCCTGCGCAACCAACAGAGTAGCAAATAGCTCGAAATTCAATTGGAATCCGGTGATGGATGCGATAATTGAAGTTGAAAGCGAAGGCAATCCGAGAGCCGTAAGCGGAAATTCATGCGGAGCGATGCAAATCACTCCTATACTGGTTAAAGAATGCAACAACATTCTGAAAAAGCAGAAAAGCAAAAAACGCTTCAAGCTTTCCGACCGTTTCAATGTAGGCAAGTCGAAGGAGATGTTTCTCCTCATCCAGGCACACCACAACCCTGAAAACAACGTGGAAAAGGCCATACGCTCATGGAACGGCGGACCAAGGTACAGCGTAAGAAGTACGCAGAAATACCTGAACAAAGTAATGAAAGTACTTAAAAAGAAGTAATAAACAAACGCAAGACGCGCCATGCCCGGACAACGGACACGGCGCGTCTTCGTATTATGAGTACATAAAAGAACAAAAAAATCTGAATTTAATCCTAACACGGCAACAATATTCAGGCAAATGGCATTATCTTTGTAAAAAGATTAGTTGAAACAAAACATTGAAATTATGACAATCGGAATTATTATCTTAGTAGTTGTGGCGCTGCTCGTCATTTGGGGAGTAAGCCTGTACAACAATCTCGTAAAACTTAAGAACAACCGCGAAAACGCTTTCGCCAACATCGATGTACAACTAAAGCAACGTCACGACCTCGTGCCGCAGCTCGTTTCGACGGTGAAAGGCTACGCGACACATGAGCGCGAAGTGCTGCAACGGGTTACAGAGGCACGCTCGGTTGCAATGAACGCCACCGGCATAAACGACAAAATCAACGCCGAGAACGCGCTGACAAGCGCATTGGCAGGCCTGAAGGTATCGCTTGAAGCATATCCCGACCTCAAGGCTAACCAGAACTTCATGCACCTGCAAACCGAACTTTCAGACCTTGAGAACAAGCTGGCCGCCGCACGCCGTTTCTTCAATTCCACTACGCGCGAGCTTAACAACGCCGTAGAGACGTTCCCCTCAAACATCTTCGCAAAGATGTTCCACTTCGGCAAAGAGCCGATGTTTGAAGTTCCGCAGGAAGAGCGCGCGGCATACGACAAGGCTCCTGAAATAAACTTCTAACAACAAACGCATTATGAAATATGTAGGGATGCACACCCAAATACGCCGCAACAACATGCTGACGGCCATCCTTCTGCTGATGTTCCCCGTCATCATCCTCGGCATGGTTTGGGTGTTTCTCGCATTGGTCAACTATTTCGGCAGCGGCGTTTACGACCAGTATGGTAACATCGTGCGCCATCTTGACGCCGACGTTGTAAACCATTACTTCGTCAACACCATCCCCTGGGTCGTCATCGGAGTAGGCGCATGGTTTTTAATCGCCTATTTCTCAAACACGGCAATGGTGCGTGCGGCCACAGGCTCGCGCCCCGTCACGCGCAAGGAGAACCCGAGAATCTATAACATCGTCGAAAACCTGTGCATTGCCTGCAACATGGACATGCCCAAAATCAACATCGTCGATGACCCGCAACTCAACGCCTTTGCCAGCGGAATAGACAAGAAAAGCTACACCGTGACGCTCACCACGGGCATAATCAACCGCCTTAACGACGACGAACTGGCAGGAGTAATCGGCCACGAACTTACCCACATACGCAACCACGACACTCGTCTGCTCATCACGAGCATCATCTTCGTTGGCATAGTGTCAACCATCATGAGCCTCGTCGTGCAGATGATGTACAACGCCTTCTGGTTCGGCGGCATGAGCCACCGTTCTTCCAACGACGATGACAACCGCGGCAACGGCCTGTCGATGCTCGTAGTGTTCGTCATTGCCGCCCTGTGTTGCGCCGTGGCTTACCTCTTCACGCTGCTCACGCGCTTTGCCATCTCGCGCAAACGCGAGTACATGGCCGACGCCGGCGGTGCCGAACTGTGCGGGAATCCACTCGCCCTCGCCTCCGCCCTTCGCAAAATATCGGGCGACCCGGGGCTTGAGAACGTCAAGCGCGACGACATCGCCCAGCTGTTCATCATCCATCCGCAGCACTTCGCCCCGGGCCTGACAAGCTTCTTCAGCTCACTGTTCAGCACCCACCCCGACACGCGTAAGCGCATCGAAATACTTGAACAGTTCTGATTACAAACAAAAATGTCCGTGCAAAATTGGCACGGACATTTTTTTATTTTCTGGCACTTTATGGCTTACACAGCAATGCTTTTCCTCAATGCAGAACAGACCTACGCCTGTCAAACTTTTCCAAACCGGGCTGTATTCCAAACAAATTTAAGCTGCTTTTACTGAAATACAACCGTTCGTTGAATGAACGGCACTCATAAACATAATGCCCGTCATTCTCCATTAATTTGTAATGATAAACGTTTACCCCTGGTTTAAACTTGTACTCACGCTTTATAAACGACTGCAAAACCCCTTCACCCTCATTGAACAAACCAACAAGTCGGCATAATTCTTCAAAGCAAGATTTATCCCGTTCTGCATCGGAACTCATCGACTTTGCCGGCCAATGCGTAACCCAAACGCACTCACCAGCCGTCTTTATATACAAATCTTTCAAAACGACATCGCCCATATAGCTGCACCGAAGCTCAAGTATGCTGTCACCGCCACATATCCTATAATATGTCCTTGGCATGTTTTCATCAGCTGTTTTCGTTATCGCAGCATCCTTGTTCCACAAATCATATTCCTCATAATCATACCACTTGTTCCCCATCTTGCAGTAAAATTTAACCTCGGCAGTATCGTTTGAAGCCGCAACATAAATTATATCACCGTCTTGCATAACATACACAAACGGACTTGATACAGGCTTACCTACACCACGCATCTTAAACTCGTCAAACGTTTGGTAACGCCTGCACTTACTGAAATCAAGTCTTTTAAGCAGCAAAAAACAATCCGTTGAATACTTATAAGGCATAATCTCACTTGTGTCTTCTCCAAAATGCGCTCCATTACTACTAAGCGTCATACCGCAACCATCACAAAAATCACCAACCTTGACAACTTTCCTTGTACATGAGTTCAACGATACAGCCATGAATACTAAAACAGAACAAACGCAAATCCGCAGGATATCAGTAACACGCAGACCGTTCCATTTATCTTTTCCTACATCCATACTGAATACCATTAATTATGACAAAGGTAATAAAAAAAGCAATATCCTAAATGAAAACAAAGCATCAGAAAAAACATTATTAATGATTATTAGGCAATACCAATTATCAAGAAAATGACTATCCTCACTTTAATTCAAAGCATCATGCAATATTTCATAAAACGATATGCCGTCAAACACCATACAAAAAGCCATCAATTGAACTGCAAAAGGCGGCATTTCACAATATAAAATGCCGCCTTTTAGGAAAAGGAAAGAAAACCATGTGATTATCAGTCTATTACACCATTTCCCAAATATCCAATATTCCCAATCCTCCCATATTTCCCCGTCCTCCCGGATTTCCCCGTTTGGCCCGTCCGAATACAAAAAAGAAGCCTCCCCGAGGGATTACCCTTCGGGGAGGCTTGACTGAAAGAAGGCGGCCTCCTACTCTCCCGCATCGCATCGCAGTACCATCGGCGCAGCC